>ENA-ORTY01000084-ORTY01000084.1-human-gut-metagenome-genome-assembly--contig:-NODE-84-length-108123-cov-75.996354_pt1 | contig 108123 bp, 101 predicted proteins | sample MGYA00241917_ERZ509198 | MGnify/ENA primary metagenome ERZ509198 (study PRJEB26280, sample SAMEA2338857) | human gut metagenome | biome: human gut; feature: human-associated habitat; material...
CATTACTATTTTTTTCATCATATATCATCATCGTTATGAGTTTATAATTCTAATCATTCTTATTTGAGTCTTACCTGTCTTCTTATCAAAAGATAGACTTGGGGTCTGATACAGTTGTACGTTAACTGTAGCAAAAAGCCTTGTTAACTGCGATACAGTTGTACGTTAACTGTAGCAAAAAGCCTTGTTAACTGCGATACAGTTGTACGTTAACTGTATCAGATGACAGAAATAAATCCTAAAAAAGTCTTTTTAGTGTTGTTTACTCTAGCTAAAATTGCACAAATATACCCTTTTTGACTATAAAATAAGAAATATTGACTATAATTTATTAATAAACATTAAAATGGAGTTTGAAATTATTGCGAATTGAACAAATTGTACTACCTTTGCAGCGCTAAAGTTAACGTACAACTGTTGCACAAAATCACGCTTTTTCTATCCCTTTTCTTCCTTTTGTTTGGTTATTCTAGAAAAAAGCGATACCTTTGTAACTTAAATAACTAAAAAAGCATTTTTTAAACAACAAACGATATGATGAAGATTGCAATCTTTAGTCGAATCAAGAAATTCGCAGAAAACGCACGTAAGAAATCAAAAGGTATTACATTAGGAGAGTTTACCCGAAGCTATGCGGATGAAAGACGCAAGGAAGGAGAGAAAATGTATGAGGGAAGATGCGGCAGCGTACTGGGCATGCTGAAACACCTGGAGACCTTCGGCGGAAGCGACATTCCGCTGAAAAAGGTGGATGTAGAAACCGTCAAGCAGTTTATCGACTATCTCCGATCAGCCCACGACCTGCATAAAAACATGAAAGCACCCGGAAAACTATCCGACAGCACCATCCATCTGAAGGTGAATATCCTGAAATCGGTATTGAGGGAAGCCGTGAGACAGGGATTGCTGGATCAGAACCCGTTCGACCTGCTGCCACTCTCCTATCGCGTCAAAGCACAGTATAAGGAAAGAACAGCCCTGACCCAGGAGGAACTCATCAAACTGAGCGAAACACCCTGTAATACTCCCGAGCTGAAGGAGGCATTCCTGCTAAGCTGCATCACGGGACTTAGGAAAAGCGATATCCTGAGCTTATCGATCAACGACATAGAAAAATGCGATGACACCTATTATATATATAAGAAGATGAAGAAGACGCAGCGCTGGCTCCGGCTTCCGCTACCGGAAGAGGCGCATCATATTCTCTCGAAGCTCCATGCCAAGAATGGTGATACCCCCTATTTCTTCGCCCATCTCTCACCCCATCATCTGGGCGAGCATCTGGAAGTATGGCTGGAGGATTGCCATTTCTCCGACAAGCATATCACCTTCCATTCGGGCCGCCACACCTGCGCCACCCTCTTATTGACGCAGGGCACGGATCTCTATACCATCATGAGGTATCTGGGGCACCAGAACATCAACACCACGCAGCGATATGCGCATATCACGAACCAGATGCTATCCAGCGCCACCCATCTGCTGAACTATCAGCTCAGGGGCTTAGCAGCAAGCTAGTTTCCCACAGATTTCACAGATAACACAGATGCACAGACTTACTATAATAATTGTTTTTTCTTGCAAGTGGCGAACAACTCTTGATTTCCGACCCTAAATTTTGTATCTTTGCATTGTCATTGAAACACAATGGCTTGCAGAAACAAAAGCTCTGCAATCAATGTTTAACTAAAATGTTTTTGAGTTATGGGAATGAATGTAAAAGCTATTGAGCGCAAGATTGCTTACTTGGGTAAGGAAGGTGGCAAGGACCAGTACATGTACGTGATGCAGCCACTGATCTACAACAAGCTCACACCGGAGAAGGTGATCCAGCAGGCTGCCCTGCATTGCGGTCTGACTCCTGCCGTGATGAACGTGGCTTACGCTGCCCTGAGCGAGGTAATCAAGGCGTGGGCTACAGAGGGTCACTCCGTAGCGGTTCCGGGTCTGGGCACCATGCGTTTCGGTCTGCGTGCCAATGCGGTGAAGTCGGTAGAGGATGTGAGCACCAAGCTCATCACTCAGCGCCGCGTAATCTTTTGCCCTAATATGGAGATCAAGCAGGAGCTTGCCAAGACGGGTATCAGTATCACCTGCGTCAACCGCGACGGCGAAGTGGTAAAGAACATCGCTTCCAACGATTCGAAGGATGTGGAGGACACCGAGGGCGGCAACCAGGAGAACCCTGACGAGAACAAGGGTAATACCGGAGCCACCGGCGGCAACACAGGCGATACCGGAACCCAAGGTGGCGGTTCGCAGACTGGCGGTTCGCAGACTGGCGGTTCGCAGACAGGCGGAAGCGATACCGGTGACAACGGAGAAAGTGGTGATAATGTAAATTTCTAAAAAATATAGCCCATGAAACGTGAAACCTGGAAAACCGTGATTAAGATTGCTCTCTCACTCCTTACAGCCATCGCAGCCTCTTTAGGTTTGACAAGCTGTATGTAAGTCGGGATGTAAAGCTAGAACCTCTCAAAGAGGGTGTGTCATGAATTGATGACACACCCTCTTTTTTTATAACCAAGCTATTCATTTAACCCTTATTAACGGAAATCAAATACTATTTTTCCTACTTTTATGATGTTATTTCGAATAAAAACTGTACTTTTGCATATATAAGATGTATAACCGAAATGCAGATAGACTGCAACGATAGTATTACAACGCCAGCTTGATTAGTGAAATTAACGAGGTCAAAAAGTTGGCAAAAGAGAAAAATAACTTATAGAAAGGAATATAATTATGACAGACAATAACAACACTCAACATATCGTATGGCACGATGATGCCATTATCAAGCAACTCATCAGCTATGCTGTGGGTTGCATGCTCGGACGCTACCGCCTCGGCAAGACACTGGAGCAAAACTTCGTAAAGGACTTCAGGAAAGACCACAAGAAGATGTATCAGAACCGTCCTATCTACTGGCTGTTCTCATCCAAGAAGGGCACCTTCCAGGTCATCGCCTACATGCATCGCATGAATGCCTACACCGCAGAACGTGTGCGCTCGAAGTATCTCCTCCCTTACATCGAACACCTGGAGTCAGAAATCGACAAGCTCGATGCTCGCCGTGCCGAACTCTCTACCAAGGAGACCAAGCAGCTGCAGGCGCTGCAGAAGCAACTCGATGAATGCCGTGAATATCATGAGCGCTTGCAGGTAGTAGCCGAGCAAGCCATCAGCTTCGACCTCGATGACGATGTGGTGGTGAACTATGCCAAGTTCGGTGATATTTTACAGAAAATAAAATAGTGGGCGACGTGTAATATCCGCAACAGCAAATTAATTAGAAGAATATGAAAAAGACAATGACGTCAGCAATAACAGACCCAGACTATAAACAATGGGTTAGCGATATAGAAAAACGATTCAAAAAGCAACAGTTAAAAGCTGCAATACATGTCAACTCCGACAAGTTAGAATTTTATTGGAGCTTAGGTCGAGACATCTGCGAACGAGAATTCGAGAGCAAATATGGCAGTTCTGCCATACAAATACTAAGCAAAGATCTTCGTGTAGCTTTACCAGGAGTAGCAGGACTCACACCTGGCTCTTTATATTATTGTAAAAGATTTTATAAACTCTATAGTCAAATATTTAAGAAATTTCCCCAAGCTGGGGAAATTTCTAAGCCATTGCATTCTGTACCAACAGAAACACAGACGATGCCATTGAACATTTTTTCCATTCCATGGGGTCATCACAAAGTAATTATTGACTACTTAGAAGATGCTCCTGAAAAAGCCATATTCTACGCATCAAAAATATTAGAGAACTGTTGGTCCAGGGCTACTTTGCTGAATATGATTGGCGATAAAGGGAAAAATAACGGGTTATATGAACGACAAGGAAAAGCTGTGAACAACTTTCCTCAAACAATGCCTCATCCTACTGGAGATTTAGCAAGAGAACTCATAAATGACCCTTTGAATTTTTCCTTTTTAAAACTAAAAGAATCTTTCGATGAGGAAAATCTCAAGAATGCCCTTGTGCAGCATGTTAATCAGCTATTGATGAGCTTAGGGTCAGGCTTTGCCTATATGGGTAGAGAATATTTGCTATCTGTAGCTGGCAAAGAACAATTTACGGATTTGTTGTTTTACAATACAAAATTGCATGCCTACGTAGTGGTTGAGGTGAAAATAACAGAATTTGAGTCGTCATATCTCGGACAACTGTCTGGGTATATGTCACTTGTAAATCATATATTGAAGTCTGATTTGGATAGACCAACCATTGGACTACTTATTTGTCGAAATAAGAACAACCTTTTTGCGCAATATTGCCTGGAAGGGTATAATCAGCCAATAGCTATTACAGCTTATGAGGGAATACAAATTCTTCCAAACAATTTCAATGAGAAATTGCCAAGCATCAATGAATTGGAAGAAGAAATTAGAAAGAAATAATCCAAAATCAAATTGAATTATGAAATCTGGAAATAAAGAAATAGGATTTGGAAAGCAAACTATTACTCAGGTTTTCGCGGAATGGTACACTGTTCCTTCATATCAGAGACATTACGTTTGGGAAAGCGATAATGTGAATGATATGTTGGACGATTTTGCGTCTAATTATATAGAGCATGCCAAACAATGTTGTTATGATATATATATCAGCAGATTCATTAGAGGATGCATTTCGCCTATTTTCTGTCATGAATGACCGTGGTCAAAAATTAAGTAATGCAGACATATTGAAATCATCTAATCTTGAAAAAATTGAGGATGATGGTGAAATGAATGAGTATGCACGTGAATGGGAAAAAATGCAGGAAGATTTAGGAAATGATTTTGACCGTTTCCTTGCGTATGTACGAACTATGTTGCTCAAAAAGCGACAAAAAATGAATCTGCTCGATGAATATGACAAGCAAGTTTTCAAAGCTGGGAAAATTAAACAGGGAAAAGAATTCTTCAACTATGTTTTTAAAGCATACGAAGATTATAACAAACTGATAAATTTGGCAGGCAATGAAGATTCAGAGTATTGTACGTTGATAAGAACACTCAATGAGTGTATGCCTTCAACAGATTGGGTTCCTGTTATTTTGGCATATGGAAGAAAATTTGGAAACGATGGACTCCTTGAATTTACAAAGAAGGTGGCATGCAAAAATATTGCAGATGCAGTATGTGGTAAAACCCCATCGTATCGTATTGACAACTTGAATAATATCATTAATTTGATAGAAGAAGCATGCAATACATCTGATGTGCTAGAAGCTCATGATTATTATTCATTTAATGAACAAGTTTTCATGGCTAACATTCAATCTGAGATATACGGCAGACGATATACTTATGCACTTCTGATGCTGCTTGAATACAAATACAAGGATAAGTCCGAATGGAAAGATTTCGGGACTACATCAATTGAGCATATTCTTCCACAAAATCCTAAAGCAACCAGTCAGTGGGTAAAGGATTTTAATGAAGAACAGAGAGACTATTATACGCATAGAATCGGAAATTTATGCCTGATTGGTCGTCGAAAGAATTCTTCTTTAGGTAACTTGGATTATCAGGAGAAGCTAAAAAGATATTTCGAGAAGAATATAGGTTCTTTTGCTAGTTCTCAAAAAATATACAAAACATATCCGAATGCATGGACTCCTGACACAGTTCAAGAAAACCAGGAAAGAGTCATAAAGGATTTGATGGAGATTTTTGGTATAAATGATTCCTGTTCTAAAACAGATCATCAATCGTATATAGAACAACAGAACACAAATCATCCATCGTATATGGAACAACAGAAGGCAGTCTATCCCAACGCTTATAAGCCTTGGACAGAAATTGACGACAATAAACTGGTGACACTATATAAAGAAGGAAAATCTGTTAACGAACTAATGAACATATTTCTTAGAAATAGGGGAGCCATTAAATCCAGATTATCGAAATTGACAGGAATAGATTTTGACAAATAACATCTGTATTTATAAAGCATTCAAGAATATGGTACAAGATAGAATATACAATTACTTCGAGCGCAATCCGCAACTTCATGTGCTCTTCATCTTCGACAGGATGAACATCATCCAGAACGAACTGGATGAAATGAAGCAGTGGAATGACGACTATATATAAGGTGTTTGATGGGAATGTGGCAAATGTGCTTCTCACCGCTGATCATGGATTCCTCTATAATGATATGAAGTTTGAGGAGAAGGACAAGCATAGCATCAAGGAGTCGGCTATTGAGAAGAAGACAAGATACTATCTCACAGACAGCAACGATGCTTTTGAGGATATTGTAAAATTCCCTCTTGACAAGGTATCTTCCATCAAGAGTACCACACCGTTACAGGTTGCAGTACCTATCGGAACCAGCCGCCTGGCTGCACCGGGTGGCTACAACTTTGCTCATGGTGGTGCTTCGCTTCAGGAAATGATTATTCCTGTGATAAGAAGTCAGCAGAAGAGAACAAACAAGACTGAAAAGGTGGGTGTTGCGCTGATGAGCCACAACCTGAATATGGTAAGCAGTCGATTGAAGTTCCAGATGATACAGTCGGAAGCTGTAAGCATGACCGTGATGGAGCGCAAGGTGGTTTGCTGTATTTATAATGGTGACGCCCCTGTAACCCAGGAAAAGGAAGTGACACTGAATAGCACTGATGCAACGAACTTGAACAATCGTGTGTTTGAAGTGACACTCAATCTGAATAAATCTGTCAATGCAAGTATGTTACAGCTTAGAATCTACGATGTGGATGACAAACTGAACCCTCTTGTACGTGAGAAAGTGAAGAACAATACAATGATAGAACAGGATTTTTAAGGAATACTGCATATGGATTTACAACAGAAAGTAATGAATGCCTTTATAGGCAAGGTGGTAAGAAAGGATTTGGCTTTCTTCGTGAAGGGAGGCCTGCCTGTTCCTACCTACGTGTTGGAATACCTGCTGGGGCAGTATTGCGCCAGCGATGATGAAGAAATCATCAACGAAAGTCTGGAAAAGGTGAGCAATCAGGTAGTAGAACATACAACGACTGAAGTACATACTACGACTGAAGATCATACAGAAGAACCGAAAACCAAACGTCCACGCATATCTGTTCTACAAGAAAAGAGTATGTCATTCAGAATGGGACAAAACTGGCGTAAGTTATGAGAAGTTATTTGCACCTTATATGAGAGAAGCAAAGGAAATAACCATTGAAGATCCATATATACGTGCTTCATGGCAAATCAAGAACTTCATGGAGTTTGCCCTGATGCTTATCAATACACGTCCAGTGGATGACTTGAAACTCAATCTCATCACTAACGAGGAGGAAGATAAAATTCCAGATCTGATAGACAAGCTTGATGACATCAAGGACGACCTTGCTTCTTATGGCATTGAGTTTACATACAAGTTCAGAGACTTCCACGACAGATGTATCAAAACAGATACAGGATGGACCATTACATTAGGACGTGGTCTTGATATGTTTGAAAAATACAGTCCCTACTCTATTGCATCATCCAAACAGGATATGCGTAAGTGTAAGGAGTTTACGGCAACATTCATGAAGAATAAAAACGTATGAAAAAAGGCTGCGTCACCCGGTGGTAACGCAGCCTTTTTCATATTTCATTCTTATCCCTTTAAAACTTTAAAAACTAACGGGATAAGATATTTGATCTTTACCAAAGCTCCAGACGCTCATTCTTAGGAATGAACATCTTGTCGCCCTGCTTTACACCGAATGCCTCATACCAGGCATCAATGTGAGGAAGAGCGCCATCTACACGCCACTTGCCAAGCGCATGAGGATCGTTCTTCACACGGTTGCGAATCTCCTTCTCGGTGATGTTCTGACCCCATACACCTGCGTAGGCAAGGAAGAAGCGCTGATCAGCAGTAAAGCCATCCTTGTTCTTCAAAGGCTTCTTGGCTGTCGCATTCTTGAATGCATTGAAAGATACCATCAAACCACCGTGGTCGGCAAGGTTCTCACCCAATGTAAAGCGACCGTTGGCATTCAGATCAGGCAATACCTTGATGTTGCTGAAGAAATCAGCATACATATCTGCACGCTTGTTGAAGCCCTCAGCATCAGCAGCGGTCCACCAATCCTTCAGGTTACCGCTGGCATCATACTGGCGACCCTGATCGTCGAATCCGTGAGTCATCTCATGACCAATCACTACACCGATAGCACCATAGTTGAATGCCGCGTCTGCCTTGGCATCAAAGAATGGATACTGAAGGATACCTGCAGGGAAGCAGATTTCATTGGTGGTAGGATTATAGTATGCATTCACAGTCTGTGGAGTCATATACCACTCGTCTCTGTTGACTGGCTTACCAGCCTTCTCTGCAATCTCCTTATTGTTGCGGAACTGACGGCAGGCCATCACGTTCTCATAGAAACTCTTGGATGGATCGATGGTAAGTTTGCTATAGTCAGTCCACTGGTTAGGATAACCAATCTTGACATAGAACTTATCGAGCTTATTGTGGGCAGCAGCCTTGGTCTCTGCACTCATCCACTTCTGAGCATCGATACGCTGACCGAGGCTCACCTGGAGATTCTTGACCAAAGTCTCCATCATCTTCTTGGATGACTCAGGGAAGAACTTCTTGCAGTAGATTCTGCCGAGCGCCTCACCCATCTGAGCATCTACCTGAGAGGTAGCACGCTTCCACAATGGATGGTCTTCCTTTCTGCCGCTCATGGTCTTGCCGAAGAAATCGAAGTTTGCCTCACGGATCTCATCGGTGAGATAAGCAGAAGAACTGCCGATGACACTCCACTCCATCAAAGCCTTCAAGGTCTCAGCATCCTCAGCAGCAGTAATCTTGTCGTAACCAGCCATGAATGCAGGCTGACCCACAATCATCTCCTGGATATATTCGCTCTTGATGCCCTCGCCGTTAGCCAATGCTTCGAGAGGAATGTTTGGATAATTCTCCTTAAACTGCTTCAGGCTCATCTTGTTGTAGTTAGCCTGTGGGTCGCGGAGTTCGGTACGGCTCTTGGAGATAGTAGCAAGACTGGTCTCGTGGAGGAATACCTTCTGTGCCTTCTTGGCTGCATCGGCAGCAGAGAAGCCATAGAGCTGGAACATCTTTGCTACGTAAGTCTTGAATGCCTCACGGATGGCTACGGTAGCAGCATCGTTGTTGAGGTAGTAATCCTTGGAACCGAGAGTCAAGCCACCCTGCATCACATTGTAGATGTTCATGGTAACGTTCTTCTCATCAGCACCGAAACCGGTACCGAAACCTACGCCCAAGCCCTGCATAGCATACTTCACCTGCAAGTTCTGGAGCTCAGCCTTGGTCTTGGCAGCAGCAATCTCATCGAGGAGAGGCTTTACGGGAGCAATGCCCTCCTTATTGCGGCGGTCGATATCGAGCGCCAACTTATAGAAGTCGGAAAGCTTCTGCTCGATGGTTCCTGCCTTGTAGGTCTTCTTCTTGAGCTCATCAAGGATAGAGTTGATACGCTTGTTGCTGTTCTCAGCCAACTGATCGAAACTACCATAACGGCTGTAGGCAGCAGGCAGCGGATTGTTCTTCTGCCAGCCACCGGTAGCAAACTGATAGAAATCATCAGCAGGCTTTGCTGTCTTGTCAAGATTGCTCAAGACAAGTCCCGACTTGTTCTGAGCATCAGCAGCCAAAGGCATGGCTGCGAGCATCATCATCGGAAGGATGTACTTCATTTTCATTTTCTCGTTATTTATTATTGTTTTAACTATGAATTCTTGATTTCCTCCAGCTCTTCGGAGAGCATCATCCAGTTCTCGTTTTCCTCATCCAGGCTCTTCATCAGCTCGGTATATTCGGTAACGAGTTCCATATTCGTAGCATTCTCAGGCTTCATCAGGAGGGCATCGATCTCTGCCTTGCGGGTTTCGAGCTTTTCAATCTTCGTCTCGCATTCCTTCACCGCCTTCTCAGCCTTGCGAATCTTCTTCTGCTGTTCCTTGTGCTCAGCATAGCTGAGCTTGCCGGAGGATGCCTCGGAAGAATCTGCAGAGGATGATGATGAAGAAGAAGATGGAGATCCGGCAGATGACATATTCTGACTTCCGACCTGATTGGCAAGTGCCTGACTGATGCTCTCGGCATTGTGGGCACGGAGATAATCGTAGATACCGCCCAGATGCTCACGTACCTTTCCACCGGCAAACTCATATACCTTATCTACCAGTCCGTCGAGGAACTCACGGTCGTGGCTCACGATGATGGCGGTGCCGTCGAATGCCTTGATGGCTTCCTTCAACACATCCTTCGACTGCATGTCAAGATGGTTGGTAGGCTCATCGAGAATCAGGAGATTCACCGGTTCGAGCAGGAGCTTGATCATCGCCAGACGGCTGCGCTCTCCTCCACTCAACACCTTGACATACTTCTCGGAAGTTTCGCCACCAAACATAAAGGCACCCAGCAGATCGTTCACCTTGAGGCGCATCTCGCCGGTAGCCACATTGTCGATGGTCTGGAAGATGGTAAGCTTCTCGTCGAGCAGCTGTGCCTGGTTCTGTGCAAAATAACCAATCTGCACGTTATGACCTATCTTGAGATTGCCCGTAAAAGGAATCTCACCCATGATACACTTCACCAGGGTAGATTTACCCTCGCCGTTCTTACCTACGAATGCCACCTTCTCGCCACGCTTGATGGTAAGGGTCACATGGTCGAAGACGGTATGATCGCCATAATCCTTTCTCACCTCATCGCAGATAACCGGATAATCGCCGCTACGGAGACAAGGAGGGAACTTGAGATGCATCTGCTTGGTATCCACCTCATCCACCTCGATAGGAACGATTTTCTCCAACTGCTTGATGCGGCTCTGCACCTGTACAGCCTTGGTTGGCTTATAGCGGAAACGCTCGATGAAGTCCTTGATATCGGCTATTTCCTTCTGCTGGTTTTCGTAGGCACGGAGCTGCTGCTCGCGGCGCTCGGCACGAAGTACCACATACTCATCGTATTTCACCTTGTAATCCTCTACCCTTCCGCAGGTAATCTCCAGGGTGCGGTTGGTTACATTATTGATAAAGGCACGGTCGTGACTTACCAGCACCACCGCCTTGGCACTCTGCGCCAGGAACTGCTCCAGCCACTGGATACTCTCGATATCAAGATGGTTGGTAGGCTCATCGAGGAGAAGTACATCCGGCTTCTGGAGCAGGATCTTTGCCAACTCGATACGCATACGCCATCCACCGGAGAACTCCCGGGTAGGACGGTCGAAATCTTCACGGGTGAAACCCAGACCGCTCAACGTGCGCTCTATTTCCGCCTCGTAGTTTTCACCGCCCATCATCATATAGCGATCATGTTCCTGGGTGAATTTCTCCACGAGCTGGGCATAGCTCTCGCTCTCGTAGTCGGTGCGGTCAGCCATTTCCTGCTGCATCTTGTCGAGGCGCGCCTTCATCTCGGTATTGTGGGCGAAAGCCTTGCGGGTTTCCTGCTTCACGGTGGTATCATCCTGCAGTTTCATCACCTGAGGCAGATAGCCGATGGTGGTTTCATTAGGGATAGCCACTACGCCGGAGGTTGGCTTCTGCAAGCCACAGAGAATCTTCAGCATCGTAGATTTGCCGGCACCGTTCTTGCCTACCAGGGCAATGCGGTCGCGGTCGTTGATTACGAAGCTTACATCATTGAAAAGTGGCTTTACGCCAAACTCTACTTTCAGTCCTTCTACTGAAATCATATTTTATACTTTGAACTTTGAATTTTGAACTTTGAACTTTATGATTAGCAGTTCTGTTATTGCTCTGACTTCTTCTTCTCCTTACGGAATGAGCAGGGAGGAATCTCCATAGCTCAGGAAGCGGAAATCATGAGAGAGGGCATAATCATATACCTTCTTCCAATCACCATGCAGGAAGGCACTCACCAGGAGAAGCAGGGTGCTCTGAGGCTGATGGAAATTGGTTACCAGCATCTTCACAATCTTATAGGTATAACCTGGAGCGATGATGATCTGCGTGCTGGAGTGAAGGGCTTCCAATCCGTTGCGGTCGAGATAATCGACGATTGCCTGGATAGCCTGCACCGGAGTGATGTCATCCACCAGATTGCCATCTGCCGACAGCTCGTATGGATCCCACTGTTTTACATGCAGGTCCTCTTCGCTTGCCTCAGGATGCTTGATGAGATGCACGCCCATATAGTAGAGACTCTCGATGGTGCGCACACTGGTGGTTCCCACGGCGATGACCTGGCACTCGTGCTTGATGAGCTTCTCCAGACTGCGACGATGAACCACGATATATTCGGTATGCATCTGATGGCCTTCTATCTCAAGACTCTTCACCGGCTTGAAGGTTCCCGCTCCTACATGAAGGGTTACCTCTTCACGGTCGATGCCATGCGCATCCAGGTCCTGGAGCACCGCATCGGTGAAATGCAGACCGGCTGTTGGGGCAGCCACACTACCCTTGATCTTGGAATATACGGTCTGATAAGTGGTCTTGTCACTTTCTTCTGTCTTGCGGTTCAGATAAGGAGGGATAGGCAACTCTCCCACTGCTTCGAGAATCTCGGCAAAGGAAACATGCTCGTTGTCCCAGTCGAAATCCACCCAGTAGTTGGTGCCGCCACCTTTAGCCACCATTTCAGCCGCCTCTGTGCTGAGCGCATCTCCACGGCGCATGGTAGCAGAGAGGGTAAGCTGATGACCCTTGATCTCGAAGTCGCGCTTCAGGCTTCCCTCTTTCCATTTCTTCAGGTTACCAATCATACAGAGCCATGAGCAGTGACCCGATGTCTGGAACATCAGCTCATAGTCGGTAGGTGCAGCAGGCTCCATCAGGAACACCTCGATGAGTGCTCCCGTCTCCTTGCGGAAATGCATGCGCGCCTGGATTACCTTGGTATTATTGAATACCATCATGGCACCCTTTGGCAGATAGTCGGGAAGATGGAAGAATACATCGTCGCTTACCTCACCATGCTTATAGACCAGCAGTTTACTGTGGTCGCGCTGTGAGATAGGAAACTTGGCGATGCGCTCATCTGGCAAATCGTAATTATAATCACTTATCTTAATATGTTTTGTATCCATTATTTTACTTTGAACTTTGAGCTTTGAACTTTGAACTTTGAACTTTATGATTTGCCTTTTTTCAGAAAAGGCTATTATACTACTATAATCCCGTCATCAGAACGACGGCACGCAGGATGACATATACGAGGGTGAGCATCAGAACGGTCATAATCATATCGATGTCATCGCAATCATATCCCGTACTGGTATATTGATTCGATACATACTTGATTTCCGGTGACATACGCCGGTACATACGATGGAAGAAAAGATATACCAGCGTACCAACCACCATGCCCAGCAGCATGCCGCAAACGATGTCCAGCGGATAATGAACGCCCAGATAGAGGCGGGTCCAGCAGTTCACCAGCGACCATGCTACCAGGGTGAAGGTGAGCATCCTGCTCCTTACAAGCAGCGAGAAGAACACGGCTATCGCCATGGTGTTGGCTGCATGCGCAGAACAGAAACTGTAGTCCTTCAGACGAAGATTATCCACTACCTGTACGGAATATTTTACCAGCGGATCGTTGGAAGGTCGCCATCTTGCCGCCAGCGGTTTGATGATTCCCTCGGCAATGCCATCGGCAAAAAGGATGCACAGGAATGCGCAGCCTACAATAAGACCAATCTGCCCGATCGTCTCATTATTGCGCATCACGATGATAAAGAGTACAAGATAGAGCGGTATCCAGGTGAAACCCGAAGTAAGTGCCATCACCAACTGGTCGAGAATCACATTGTTACTGCCGTTGAACCACTGCAGTATCTGAAAGTCAATATCTTGTATCGAACTAAAATCCATTTACTTATTGTTTTATATTTAATGTTGAATGTAGAATGATATCAGTGTCTGACGCTCCATCCACTTCATTCTCCTAGATTTCCTCAAGGTGCTTGGTCTCGATCCATCCTTCTCTTCCATCGCCTACGCGGATGCCACGCCAGTCGGTCATACCCTTGTCGATGATATCTACACGGGTACCCTCGTGGAGTACAAACTGATCGGTACTGGTCTTGGCAGGCGTCTTCTTGATGTTCACGGAAGGTGAGATGATGATGGCACCCTTGCGGTTGTCGAGCGCCTGCTTCTGCTGATAGGCAAAGAGATTGCTCAGCAGGAAGACGAGGAAGAAGCCGATACCGCCAAAGAAGCCGATCTTGCGCATCAGGATGTGCGGACCGAAGAGATAGAGCAGCACGAGCAGCAGCGCCATGATGATGGAGATGATACCAGTCTTCGCCCAGTTATCTACACTCGTGAAGTTGACCAGCGCCTTATACCAGGTAACGAAGAACATTTCGCTTACCGGGGTAATCTTGTCGATGGTCTTGCTGCGTGCAAACTGGAGATTGAAGTTGATGTCCTCATCTCCAGGCGAGAGCAGGCGGGCACGCTCATAGTTGAGCACCGCCTTAGTGATATTGTCTGTACGATAGTAGGCATTGCCGAGATTGTAGTAAATCTCGGCAGAGGCACCATTCTTGAGCAGCTCTTCGTAGTCGCGGATAGCCTGCTGGTAGTTGCCCTTCTGGTATTCGGTATCGGCATTGTTCTTGGTGATTGCCGATACCGGAGAAGCGCCGAAGCCCAGCATCGCCAGGAGCAGCCATACGAAGGAATATCCGGCAGGATGCTTCTTGGCGTTCTTGCGAGCCGCATTAATTGCATTTTCTATTTCCATAATCGCTGTCATTGCTGATTCGAAGGTACGGTTCATATTGCCGGCAGGATCGCCTGGAGCATAACGCTCGAACTCGCACTCATCGAGAGCGGAAGTAAACTTCTGTATTGTAACATCGTCCACATCGTGGGCGAAGAGTTTCTCACGGATATTCTCACGAGAGAGCTGCTCTACCGGCATGTTCAGCTTGTAGCTCATATATCCCCAGAGGGCACGCATCACCTCATCGTAGAACTCGCCCTGCTTGCCCTGCAGCATCAGCTTGTTGGCCATACGCAGACGTTTGGTGGCTATCTTGCCCGCCTTGTTGGAGCGCTTCTTCACGATATCGGCATTCTCGATGGCTCTGCGGTGGAATACCACCAGCAGCACAAAGAAGGCGATGAGCGGAATGAGCAGACTGGTCCAGTAGCCGAAGCTTCCGAAGAACATATCATCTGCCTGATGCTGTGAGGTCTTGCCCAACTTGATGGTATGGATATCCTTGTCCTTGCTGGTATAGTCAGCCGACTCGGATGTTGAACCATCTCCCTTCTCCACGTTCAGAGTGAAAGGTTGGGTCTTGATGGTCCTATACGCATTCTTGCTGGTATCATAATAGGTGAACTCCACGGCTGGAATGGTATAGCTGCCCTGATTGCGAGGAACAGCCAGGAAATCGTAGATCATATTACCCTCCACTCCATTGGCAGTGAGTCGGGTCTTATCAGTTACCTTGGCATCATACTTGTCGAAATCCTTCGGGAAATTCACTACTGGCTGCTTAAGCAACTTGAGGTTTCCAATACCTCCCACAATCACACGGAGCGTGATCGGTTCGCCTGCCTTGATTTCCTTCTTGTCAAGACAAGCAGAGATATTGAACTTACCTACTCCACCCGAGAAGTTGGCAGGGCGCTGTGGCAACGGATCTACCTGCAGGGTGATACCCGGAGCCTTGATGTCCTTCTTTACCTCTACATATCCGGAGCCGCCATTGAAGAAGGCCTCCATAGGATCGACATTGCGGTTCTGCTGTACCACGATGCCCTTGAAGGTGATGGAAGGAATCTCCAGCTTACCGGTCATCTGAGGATACATCACATACTGGCTCCAGGTGACACACTTGTAAGGACGGCCGTTCACCATTTCGGTATGGAAGGTCTTCTGCTGTGGCAGAGGCACTTCCTGGTTGTGAAATCCCTTCAAGTCTGGCATCTTGCCTTCCAGCTGGGTGAGTTCCACCTGTGTATATACCTTGTAGGTAAGCAGGATAGGTTCCTGCTCGTGTACTCTCTTCTTGTTGGCAGACACCTTGATGAAGAGGTCGCTGCCTGAGATGGCAGAGCCTGCGGTACGCATACGAGGTTGGTCGTAGCTATCCTGTCCGTGCATGCTAGGAGCGCCGTTGGTACGCTGAGCGTGACCCGACACCGTAATCTTCACGGCGCGAGAAGCCAGGTTCCTACCATCCACGATGGCGTGGGAAGAACCAATATTGAAGGTACCATTCTTTGCCGCATAAAGGGTGTAGGTGATGGTTACAGATGAAGAGGACGAGGTATGTCCGTTGATCATCTGATAACTGGATTGCGAGGATGTGTAAGGGCCTGCGATGACTTCGAGTCCATCCTGCACCGCACCCATTCTGAATTCCTCTACATCACGGGTGTTGATGGTATAGGCGACACGGAAGTTTTCTCCAGCCGCTACGTGCGATGGAGCCGACACGGATATATGCTGGGCCACCGCATGCACCTGGTAGCCTAGCAAGCATATCAGCAATATCAAATACCAACCTATTCTTTTCATATCGTATCTTAAATAATAGCTAAATATTATATGTAAACCGTATTTTAATTTAAAATCGTATTTATCTCATCTAATCTTTTACCAATTCTTGTCGTAAGCCTTCCTGCGTGGCTGGCTCATCGCCTTCTGCAACTTGCGCTTGGTGGCTTGTTCCTGCTGAACGGCGGCATTCAGGAGCTGCTCGGCATTCTCGCGGCTCATCTTGTCCTGGTTCGGCTGGTTTTGGTTCTGATTATTCTTGTTATTCTTATTCTTGTTCTTGTCGTTCTTGTTCTTATCGTCGTTTTTATCCTTGTTGTCTTTGTTCTTATCCTTATTCTGATCCTTCTTGTTCTTGTCCTTGTTCTTATCCTTGTTGTTCTTGTTCTTATCCTTGTTTTGCGGATTGTTCTTGAGCAACTTCTTGCAGAGGGCAAGATTATAACGGGTCTCATTGTCCTGTGGATTGCATCTCAGCGCCATCTTGTAGTATTCGATGGCCTGGGCATATTCACGATGGTTCTGCATGATCACACCCATGTTGTGATAGCTGGCTGCACGGCGGAGGCGGTTGGTTTCCAACTGGGCAGCATTGGTAAACTGCTGTATCGCCATAGAGTCTTTCTGCTGCGCCAAGAGGGCACATCCAAGATTGTATATCGCCTGTGGATTCTTCTGATTCTTGGAGATAGCCTTGCGATATTGAGTTTCTGCCACTGCCCATTTCTGAGATTTGAAGGCACGATTGCCCTGACGGATCAGGTTGCGATCAGTCTGGGCTCCGACTTGTGCCGTACCCACCAGCAACATTGCCACTGTTACTATTATATAATGTATATACTTCATTTTTACATCTATATTTTAAAGCTTTTGCCCTTTCAGGGCGCCTTGCTGCTACTCGCTTTACCCAGGGCGATGCCCTGGGCTAAGAGCTTCTGCCCTTTCAGGGCGAATAGGTGACAGCCCAGACTTATGAAGCTGCTTTATTTCGGCAGCTTCAAGGAATCCCTTTTGAAGAACTTGATGTTCCTGAGCAACGGATTCTTTACTTCCAGCATGCAGACCTCGATGATGAGCAGGAGGATGATGAGAATGCCCACAGCCTGAAACTGTTCATCGTAGGCACTGTATATCACGCTGGTCATATCTCCCTTCTGCAACTTGGTAAGGTCATCATTCAATGCCTTTTCTGCATCACTCGTATTATCCACATGGATATACTGACCCTTGCCAGCCTGCGCCAGTTCGCGGCACATCTGCTCGTTGAGGGCAGTCATCACGGTATTGCCTGCATGATCCTTCAGATAAGAGCCATCGCCCATCGGGATAGGAGCACCCTTGGTATTACCGATACCGAGAATGAACACGTTGATGCCCTTCTTCTGGGCAATCTCGGCAGCCTCCTTGGCACCATCCTCATGGTTCTCACCATCGGTAATCACGATGATGGCTCTACCCACATTGTCCTGCTGGGTAAAACTCTTGGTGGCAAGCGAGATGGCATCGCCGATATTGGTACCCTGAGTCTGGATCAGCCCCGGTGTGATATTCTGCAGGAACATCTTTGCCGATACATAATCACTGGTGATAGGCAACTGCACGAAGGCATCGCCTGCAAAGACAATCAGTCCGATCTTGTCGTTGCTGAAGTTATCTACCAGATTCTCTATCAGCATCTTGCTCTTGTCGAGACGGGAAGGAGCCACATCCTCGGCAAGCATGGAATTGGAGATATCGAGACAGATCATCGTCTCGATGCCATTACGCTTGTCGTGAGAAATCTTGCTTCCCATCTGAGGGCGAGCCACCATCACGATGACAAGTGCCAAGGCAGCAAGCATCAGCACAAACTTCACCGTAGGACGGTATTTGGAAATGTCGGGCATCAACTGCTTGAGCAGTTCCGGATCGCCCAATCTTTTCAGCTTAGCCTTTCGCCTTCTCCAGCCTACCAGACGAACCAGTATGAGCACCGGTATCAGCCAGAGCAGCCAGAGAAACGTAGGATCTTCAAATCTTAACATATTTATATGATGTTATAATCTATTTTGTCTAAACTCCTCTTTCATCAGGGAATTCTTCTGAACCAAGTGAGGCGGAGCAATATCTCCAGGAGCAGTACCAGGAGTGCACCCAGGGCAAAAGGCTGATAGGCCTCATAACGCTTGGCAAAATGCTTCACATTAAACTTAGACTTCTCCAACTTGTCGATGTCCTTGTAGATCTTCTTCAACTCGGCTGTACTCGTAGCTCGATAGAAGTTTCCATCGGTGGTCTGAGCGATGTCGCGCAGCGTCTGGGTATCGATTTCCACCGGGATATTGACATACTGCACGCCTCCTGCCACAGGCATCGGATAAGGCGCCACCTTGTTGGTTCCCACACCGATGGTATAGACTCTGATGCCGTAGCTCTTGGCTATCTCGGCAGCGGTCATAGGCGAGATGTCACCCATGTTGTTACTACCGTCGGTGAGCAGGATTACCACTTTGCTCTTTGCCTTGGAATCCTTGAGTCGGGTCACGGCGTTGGCAAGTCCCATACCCACAGCGGTACCGTCGTCGATGAGTCCGCGAGCCGCAATATCGGTGCGGGTGTCGTGCAGGAGTCTGAGCAGACTGGCATGATCGGTGGTCATCGGACATTGCGTGAAAGCCTCGCCGGCAAAGATGGTGAGTCCGATATTGTCGGTAGGACGGCCTGAGATAAACTCAGTGGCAACATCCTTCGCCGCCTCCATACGGTTTGGCTTCAGGTCCTCGGCAAGCATAGAGGTTGATACGTCCATGGCAAGCATGATATCGATACCTTCTACGGTCTTGTTGTCCCAGGAATAGTGGGTCTGCGGACGGGCCATGGCGATGACGATGAGCACGAAGCAGATACATCTCAGCACCATCGGCAGATGGATGAGTCTGACGCGCATGCTCTTGGGAGCATACTGATAGATTCGTGTATCACTCATGCGCATCGTAGGCTCGCTCTTCTTCCTGCCCAGGAAATACCATAATATATAAGGTATCAGCAGCAGGAGCAGCAGAAAATATGCTTTACTTGCAAATTCCATTTCTTAATTTCTTTTTATTGTTTGCATCACCGGCTCTGGATTTCCGAGCCTGATGACATTTACATCACGAGCATCGCTACCTGATAAACGATGTAGCCGAAGATGGCAACTACGCTGATGCCGCCCACCCAGAGCAGGGTCTTGATGAGTCGGCGCTGCTGCTGCGACTTCTGGTCTTCGGTGCTGAGCGTTGGAACAATCTTCTCCTCCTTAGGCTGCTCATCGGTCTTCGTCTGGTCGATGAAATTGATGGCATTCACCAGGTTGGCATCGTTCTCGTTCATCGGAATCTCGTACTTGGCAAACTTCACCAGGTCGGCGGTGGAGAAGAGCATTCTCAGCTCGTCTATCATTTTCTGGTCGCCCGAAGCACGCAGGTGCTCGATGATTTCTCCACTGGTCATCTCCATCGCATTGAATCCGAAGCGGCTCACGATATAGGCACGCAGCGTATTGGTCAACTGGGTGTAGTACTCTTTCTGAGTCTCCTGGCTGGCACTGGTATGATGATGCTTGATGTCATTGATTTCACGCAGCGCCTTCTCATGGGCAGGCACCCTCTTCACGATGCGGATGCGGGCGATGATAGGCTTGTTCTTCTTCAGACGATTACGGAGATAAATCATTGCACCACAGATGATAATCATCAGCAGGCTCAACCAGAAGGCGAAGCTCCACTCACTCCACTCGAAAGGATTATCCTGTACACCCTTTGCCGGATAGAACTGGTTAGGATGCACCGTATCTACCGGAACGGTGAGCACCTTCAGCGCCAACGGATTTCCGTGATAGCTCTTGCCGTCGATCTTCACATCGAGTGCAGGAACCACATACACCTTCTCATCGAAAGAGGTAAGCGTATAGTCGCGGCTCACCTGGATGCGGTCATCACCCATCTGCATCGTGTCGCCCTTGCTCTGCTCCACCACCTCTACACCAGGTACAATCTGGTCCTGAGGCTTGAAGGATGGCAGCACAATTCTGGCACCCTTCCGGGCAGTAGCCTTGAGGTGCAGGATGGTCTGCTGTCCGATAAGCAGCTGCAGGGAATCCATACGCTGCTCCACGGTCTGACCGAAAGCCAGCGTAGAGCAACCCATCAGCGCCATCGTCAATATGATATTCTTTATTTTCATGTTATCTTACTTTAGCCTCTCTGTTTGAACAGCATCAGGAGCGCCTTCGAGAAGTCCTCGTTGGTGGCTACCGAAGTCCAATCTACCTTGCTCTTGGCAAAGAGCTGTCGCAGATTCTCCTGCTGTCGCAACCAGTTTTGGGTGTGAGCCACTCTCAATTTCTTCGAACTGGTATCGATATACATCTCGTGTCCCGTCTCGGCATCCATCACCTTGAGCAGTCCCACGTCGGGCAGCTGCTTGGCACGTGGATCATACACCTGTATTCCCACCACATCGTGCTTCTGGTTGGCTATCTGCAGCTGGTGCTGATAGTCCTTGTTGTCATAGAAGTCGCTGATGACGAAAGCCGTGCAATGGCGCTTCATCACCCTCGTGAAGTATTCCAGGGCACATCCGATATCGGTACGCTGACTCTCGGGATGAAAGTCGAGCATCTCACGAATGATGTAGAGGATATGCTTGCGTCCCTTCTTGGGAGGGATATATTTCTCTATTCTGTCGGAAAAGAAGATGACACCTATCTTGTCGTTGTTCTGGATGGCACTGAAGGCAAGGGTTGCAGTTATCTCGGTAGCCAGGTCGCGCTTCATCTGGCGCATGGTACCGAAATCGAGCGAACCGCTCACATCCACCATCAGCATCACGGTAAGCTCTCGCTCTTCTTCAAAGACCTTGACGAAAGGGCGATGGAAGCGAGCCGTCACATTCCAGTCGATGTCTCTCACGTCGTCGCCATACTGATATTCACGCACCTCGGCAAAGGCCATTCCCCTACCCTTGAAGGCTGAATGATACTGGCCGGCGAAGATGTTCTGGCTCAATCCGCGAGTCTTGATCTCGATCTTCCGAACTTTCTTTAAGATATCTTGTGTATCCAACTTATTACTTTGAACTTTGAATTTTGAACATTGAACTTTATGATGAGTGAAGCAAGCGAATCCTTCACTTTTCACTTACTTCATCAAGGTACTTCTACCTTGTTGATAATGCGGCTGACGATTTCCTCGCTGGTGATTTCGCTTGCCTCTGCCTCATAAGAGAGGCCGATGCGGTGGCGGAGCACATCGTGAGCCACGGCACGTACATCCTCAGGAATCACGTAACCACGGTGCTTGATGAAGGCGTAGGCTCTGGCTGCCTTGGCAAGTGAGATGCTGGCACGAGGACTGCCGCCAAAGGTAATCATATTCTTCAATTCGCCCAGACCGTAACGGTCTGGATAACGGGTAGCGAAGACGATGTCGGCAATATACTGCTCAATCTTCTCATCGATATACACCTCGTTGACGATGCTGCGAGCCTTCAGGATTTCCTCGGCAGTAGTAACCGGAGTCACGGTAGGCAGACCGCCCTGGATGTTCTCACGGATGATGAGCTTTTCTTCTTCGATGGTAGGATAATCGATGATAACCTTGAGGAGGAAACGGTCCACCTGAGCCTCAGGCAACTGATAGGTACCCTCCTGCTCTACCGGGTTCTGGGTAGCCATCACCAGGAATGGATTAGGCAAATGGAAAGTCTGCTCGCCGATGGTTACCTGATGTTCCTGCATCGCCTCGAGCAAGGCACTCTGCACCTTGGCTGGAGCACGGTTGATCTCATCTGCCAGGACGAAGTTGGCAAACACAGGTCCTCGCTTCACATGGAAGGCTTCATCCTTCTGCGAATAGATCTGCGTACCGATTACGTCGGCAGGCAACAAATCGGGTGTAAACTGTATGCGGCTATAGTCTGCACTAATCAACTGTGACAATGTTTTGATTGCAAGAGTCTTCGCCAGACCCGGCACACCTTCCAGGAGAATGTGACCATCAGAGAGAAGACCGATAAGGAGACAGTCAACGAGGTGCTTCTGACCTACGATGACCTTGTTCATGCCCATTACCAGGTTGGTAACGAACTGACTCTGTTGTTCAATCCGGATATTCAACTCACGGATATCAATAGCTTCTGCCATAATCTTATTATCAATTTTACGTTTAATTCATTCTAAAAACAGAACAAAGGGCACTTCCAAAATGCCCTCCGTTCTCAAATCAAACGCAAAAGTACTCAATTATGAGCACAAAAGCGAATAAAGCTAACTAAATTATATTAAAAAAGTTTCACAAACGCTATTTTTAGAAACTTTTAATAAAGCAGGCACACGAAGCATCAGCGATTGCGATGCTTCATATACCATGGATGTACTAGGAAATTATACATCAGGAGAGAAACCACTGTCAATCCGAAAGCCGGATACACAAGTTCATTATACACTGGATTCAATATCGCCATATCCACATCAGGAGACTTCTGATACACGTCCTTCACCAGCCAGAAACCCAATCCGATTCCTAAGCTCAACCCCAGTTCCCACGCCAGGAAGAAGGAGCTCATACTGGTACCACGCTGGCAATGCTTGGCAAGCTTGATGTAGAAAAGCAGGAATCGGCTTCCGATGATACCCACTCCCAAGGCAAGCAAGGCAGGTACAAGCATCTCTTCGGCAAAGCTCTGATCGCTTAAGGAAACAAATTCTGCTGCCGCGATCAATATCAGTCCCACGATTACCTGACTCTTCAGCTCTGCATCAGCAAAAACGTATTTCTCAGCCACCAATGCCAGAAACAGTCCGCAAAAAAACATCACATAGACGGTGAGAGAATGAGGCTGCGACAGATAGAAGCCCAGTATCACCATGATGCATACAATATTGACGAACAGCGGAAATCCCTGAGGCAGGAAAAAGCGGTCGCTACTGATGAGTGACACGTTTTCTGACGGAGCCTTGAACGGGAATTTCACTCTGGAAACCAGCACCAAGGCAACCAATGCCAATACCGAGGCTACAGGAAAAACGACTTTCATACTGAAGACATGATAGACCAGAAGCGACAGCAATGGACCTACCGCAATGGAAAAGCGGGCAAACCAGGAGGTGATATAATTCGCCTCTGTACGCTGGAAAGATTCACAGGTATCGATAATCAGCGTACTCGCCAGCGACATCTCTGCCAAACCCAGGAAAGCGCCCTGAATCAGACGCATCACCACCAGCATCTCGAAGCCCACCTTGATATTCCAGAAGGTTTCCAGATAATAAAGGATGACGAGACTGACTGCCACACCCAGGATGGATATCTGGCATACCCGATTGCGGCGATAGCGCTGCACCAGATAGGAGCAGAAGCCACCCAAAAGAAAGATGCCCAAGCCATAAGCAGCATAAACCACGCCAATCTGAGTAACGGAATATCCCTCCTTAGCCATAAAATAAGGTATGCTCAGGAGGAGCATATAGATGCTCGTCATCAGGAAGAGATTGGCGAAGCAGAGACGCCAGAAGTCACGGTGCCACAGATTAAAATGTACCGGGGTATTTTGCGTATCCATCTTAGTAGCTCTCTTCTGCGCTTGGATACTCCACGCTCTTCACGGCGTCGATATAAGCCTTTACTCCCTTCTGCATCTCCTCGCCTACCTGGGCAAAATGACGCAGGAATTTTGGCTTGAAGCCCTGGGTCATACCGAGCGCATCAGCATAAACCAGCACTTGTCCATCACAACCGTTACCAGCTCCAATACCGATAGTTACAGCGTTTACCTGACGTGAAACTTCAGCCGCCAGTTTGGCAGGAACTTTCTCCAGAACGATGGCAAAACAGCCAGCCTTATCCAGAGCTTTAGCATCGCTGATCAGCTTCTCTGCCTCTGCATCCTCCTTGGCACGGATGCCGTAACCACCAAACTTGTTCACGCTCTGAGGAGTAAGTCCGAGATGGCCGCAAACAGGAATACCGGCATTGATGAGTGCCTGAACAGTATCCAGAATCTCCACGCCACCTTCCAGCTTCAGCGCATCCACACCAGTCTCCTTCATCATTCGGCAGGCATTGCGCAAGGCATCCTCCTTGCAAACCTGATAGCTGCCGAAAGGCATATCACAGAGCACGAGTGCATGATTGCAGGCGCGGGCCACACTGCGTGCGTGGTAAATCATCTGATCTACGGTGATAGGCAATGTATCAGCATTTCCAGCCATCACATTGCTAGCCGAATCACCTATCAGGATGGTATCGATGCCAGCTGCATCGATGATGCCTGCGGTAGTGAAATCGTAGGCAGTAAGCATCGTAACCTTTTCACCTGCCGCCTTCATTTCGGCGTAGGTCTTGGTTGTGATTTTCTTTTTGTCTGTAGATAAATATCCCATATAATTGTGTTTACTTAAAAGTTTCTACAATCTTCTCCAGGTCATCGTATCCGAATCCATTATAATCGGCTATCACATAGTCGCTGTATGGCTGGATGCTCTCTGCAGAATTGGTAGTAGCGAGTCCGAGGGTAAATGCACCCGAAGCTCTCACTGCCTTCAGTCCGTTGAAGCTGTCCTCCAGACCTACGCATTCCTCCGGCTTTGCTCCGAAGCAGGCAGCACCCTTGAGATAACAGTCTGGATCCGGCTTGCTCTTGACAAAATCTTCGCTGGTGAGCACGCGGTCAAAATTGGTCTTGAACTCAGGATGATGCTTATACACCTGCTCCATCTTCTGCAGATTGCTGCTCGTCACCACAGCGCACTTCACACCATGCGCCTTTACATCTTTCAGGAAAGTTTCGAATCCGGGAATGTAAGGAAACGACATATTCAGCTCAAACTCATCGAGCCGGGCTGTTATCTTATCCTGTTCCGACTTGTAATCGGTGTATCCATCAATATGAGCGAATGTGGCATCATCAGAGAAGTACTTGTCGTAGATCAGAACCAGGGTCTGTCCCTTGATGCGGAGCGCAAAGTCAGGCATCTCCGGATGATACTCCCTGCCTATCATTCCCCAGAACACGGAATACTGGCTTTCGGTATCGAAAACCACGCCGTCTAAGTCGAATAATGCTGCTTTTATCATTACTTTTTATATTAAATAAATACTATCTAACATCTTTTTCGGGTGCAAAGGTACACATTTTTTTGCTAACAAGCCCCGAAATAACTACTAAATATACAAAAAAAGCTAATTTTATTTTGTTTTATCTACAATTTGCACTACCTTTGCATCGGTTTATATACATTAATAAATATAGATAGAAAGAAACAAAAACAAGATAGAATGAATATCATAGAGAAATATTTCCCTCACCTCACCGACGAGCAGAAGAAGCAGTTCGCTGCCCTCGACGGTCTGTATCGCGATTGGAATGCCAAAATCAATGTCATCAGCCGCAAGGATATCGACAACCTCTACGAGCACCACGTGCTCCACTCTCTGGCTATTGCCAAGGCGATCAACTTCCGCCCGGGTTCAGAGATTCTCGACTTCGGATGCGGCGGTGGTTTCCCGGGCATCCCGCTCGCCATCCTCTTCCCAGAGTGCAAGTTCAAGCTCATCGACGGCACCGGCAAGAAGATTAAGGTGTGCAATGAGGTGGCTGGCGCTATCGGACTCAAGAACCTGGTGGCTGAACACCTGCGCGGCGAGGACGAGAAAGGCAAGTACGACTTCGTGGTGAGCCGTGCCGTGATGCAGTTGCCCGACCTGATGAAGATCATCAAGAAGAACTTCAAGAAGGCGGGTCAGAATGCCCTGCCTAATGGTTTGCTCTGCCTCAAGGGCGGCAATCTGAAGGAAGAGCTCAAGCAGTATTATAAGATTTCGGAAATCACCCCTCTCAGCACCTTCTTCGATGAGGAGTGGTTCAGCCAGGACAAGCAGCTGGTTTATGTTCCGGCATAGAAGTGAAGAGTGAAAAATTCATCAGCTTCACTAATCATAAAGTTCAAAGTTCAAATCTCAAAGTTCAAAGTAAAATGCTACATATCGAAAGATTCCAAGTCAACATGTTGCAGGAAAACTGCTACGTGGTCAGCGATGACACCCTCGAGTGCGTCATCATAGATTGCGGTGCCTTCTATCCAGAAGAGCGCAAGGCGATTACCGAGTATATCAGAAAGAACAATCTGAAGCCTGTTCATCTCCTCGTTACCCATGGTCATCTCGACCATAATTTCGGCAACGATACCATCTACCAGGAGTTCGGACTGAAGCCGGAAGTGGCACAGGGCGATGAGAAGCTGATGAAGGGTCTGGCTCATCAGGCAGAGACATTCTACCAGATGCAGCTCGACACCCAGTTCCCTCCTATCGGTCATTTCTTTGAGGAAGATGAGGTAATCAAGTTCGGCAATCACGAATTCACCATCATCGAGACTCCAGGCCACAGCAACGGCTCCGTATGCTTCTATTGCGAGGCAGAGCACGTACTCTTCTCGGGCGATACCCTCTTCAAGAGTTCAATCGGCAGAACCGATTTCCCTGGCGGCAGCATGTTCCGCATCATCAACAGCCTGCGCCATCTCGGCATGTTGCCGGATGAGACACAGGTGCTGCCTGGTCACGGTGAGGCTACCAGCATCGGCGAGGAATTGGCTCATAATCCATATATGGACCGATAGATTCAGGAAGATACAGCATTCAGAATTCCAAGGATTCAGAAGATACAGCATTCAGATGATTCAGAAGAAATCGAACACAGAGAAAATCATCCTGGGCATTGACCCCGGCACCAACGTGATGGGCTATGGCGTGATACGCGTCATCGGCAACAAGGCAGAACTGGTGGTGATGGGCGTCATCGACATGCGCAAGGAGAAAGATCCCTACTTGCGACTCGGCAGGATTTTCGAGCGGGTGACTGGCATCATCGACTCCTATCTGCCCGACGAGATGGCGATAGAGGCTCCCTTCTTCGGCAAGAATGTGCAGTCGATGCTCAAGCTCGGCAGGGCGCAGGGAGTGGCTATCGCTGCTGCCATCCACCACGACGTACCCATCCACGAGTACGCTCCGCTGAAAATCAAGATGGCGATTACCGGACAAGGTCAGGCTTCCAAGGAGCAGGTGGCGGCGATGCTGCAGCGCATGCTCAACATCCGGGAAGACGAGATGCCGAAATACATGGATGCCACCGATGCCCTGGGCGCTGCCTACTGCCATTTCCTGCAGATGGGCAGACCCGAAACGGGCGACAGACACTATAGCAGCTGGAAGGATTTTGCTACCAAGAACGCCAGCCGCATAGAGAAAGATACAGGCATGACAGGCCCGCAGGCAAAGCTTCTGGCGGCTATCAACCGTACCACGCACAAGTAGCCCAGCCCGGAAATATCATCCTGTTATCACGCAATCATATCAAAAAAAATAAGAGAGATGCAAAAGATTATCAGTATTCAGAATGGCGTAACCCGTATGCCGGAATGGCGTATGGCTGAGCCAGTTAACTTCGAGGCATGCGACGGCGAGCATATCGCTATCGTAGGTCCCAATGGTGGAGGTAAGTCGATGTTCGTGGACATCCTTGTGGGCAGACACCCGCTGTTGATGCACGATCCTGATTACGATTTTTCTCCTAGTACCAAGCCCCTGGTGAGCGACAATATCAAGTATATCACCTTTCGTGATACCTACGGAGGCGACAACGACCGCACCTACTTCCTGCAGCAGCGCTGGAACCAGCTGGAAATAGATGAGAACACGCCTATCGTCAAGGATAAGCTGGAAGAGGCTTATCAGATGGCTGGCGAAGATACGCCGGAGCGCAGACAGCTGCAGGAACACATCTACGAGCTGTTCCACATGCACCACCTGCTCGACAAATACACCATCCTGCTGAGCAGTGGAGAGCTCCGCAAGTTCAAGCTTGCCTCTACCCTCTTCTCAGAGCCTCGCGTGCTGATCATGGACAATCCTTTCATCGGTCTGGATGCCGACACCCGCGACCAGCTCAAGGAGCTTCTCAAGTCACTCACCACCGAGCATCATCTGCAGATCATCCTCGTATTGAGCAAGAGCGATGACATCCCAGACTTCATCACCCACGTGGTAGAAGTGAAGGATATGAAGGTATATCCTAAGCTTACCAAGGAAGAATATCTGGCACAGCGCAACCCCATCCCTGCCCATGTATTATGCGAAGAATTAGAACAAGCCATCATCAACCTGCCATATAGCGACCGGGAATATCACAGTCAGGAAGTGGTGAAGATGAACAAGGTTCGCATCCAGTATGGCGAGCGCATCATCCTCAACGATCTCGACTGGACGGTCAACAATGGTGAGCGCTGGGCGCTGAGCGGACAGAATGGTGCCGGCAAGAGTACCCTGCTCAGTCTGGTATGTGCCGACAATCCGCAGAGCTACGCCTGTGACATAGCCCTCTTCGGCAATCCTCGTGGCAGTGGCGAGAGCATCTGGGATATCAAGAAGCATATCGGCTATGTATCTCCAGAGCTTCACCGTTCCTACCAGCGAGATATGCCAGCCATCCGCATCGTGGCGAGCGGTCTTACCGATTCTGTGGGTCTCTATGTAAAGCCAAAGGAAGAGGATATGGATCAGTGCCGTTTCTGGATGAAGGTGTTCGGTCTGGAGGGTTTGGAAGATCGTGGTTTCCTGAAACTGTCAAGTGGCGAGCAGCGCCTGGTACTTCTGGCACGCGCCTTCGTGAAGGATCCCGAGCTCCTCATCCTCGACGAGCCACTTCATGGTCTTGACAACAGAAACCGCCGCCTGGTAAAGGATATCATCGAGGCATTCTGCAAGCGAAAGAACAAGACGATGATCATGGTTACTCACTATAAGGAAGAGCTCCCTGCCTGCATCGACCACAGCATCTTCCTGAAGAGACATACGAAATAGGAAAGCGACTCTGTGACATCACAAAGCTATCACAATAAAACAAGATCTCCCCATAAGCACAGGCTTCTGTAGCCTGGCTTATGGGGAGATTATATTTGCGAGTTATTTGTCATTATAGTGACCTTCTACTTCAATTACAACTACAGTAATAATGTCATCAAAAACATTATATATAATTCTGTCATGAGCTGTAATATGGCGGGAATAAGTTATATCGTTTCCCCCTTTCATTGCCTCAGGATGCCCAATACCTTCACGAGGTGTTTCTGCTATACTATTCAGAACCTTTCTTAGTTTTTCAAAAAGAGGCTTATTCGATTTTTTCCATTTTTTGATAACTTTAGTAGCATCTTTTGAATAATCTATTTTGTAAATCATAGAGAATCAAGCCATTCGTTCATCTCGGTTGAATTTTCAAAATGAAGAGTCTCTCCTTTTTTATATTCATCCATTGCTTTATCAATCTTCTTCTGCAATTCTTCATCAATTGTATTATCCTCTACAACTTCAGAAGGATGGAGAATACTAATGAGAAGACTTTCCACATAGTTGTTAAGACTGCGATTGCTAGCCTTAGCCTTTTCTTTCAGTTCTTCCAGCAAACTGCTTTGGAACCTGAACGAAGTTGGGATTCTTGCTGCTGTTGTTGACATAATCATTAATATTTTAAATTAGTTCTGCAAATATACAGCAAATCCCTGACAACACAAAGTTTTTTTGTGATTTTAACACATAATATTCCCCCAACCTGCCAAAACATACTGGTTGGGGGAATATCCGTGTAAACAATATTCAAGGAAGAGAGAATCAGACGAAAACGCCTGGAAAATGGGAGAAAAAGAGATTGAGAATTTTCCCTTAAGGATTTTTATTTTTTTCCTTAAGGGAAAATATATTTTTCCTTAAGGAAAACGGCAGCTTCTCTTAAGAGTTTTTTCCGCAACGCTCAACTTGTAAAGTTATTTATCACAACCAGTATTTCAAGAAGCGTATGGACTCATTATTTCTATTTCAGTTTGCATGTTTTATCTTCATGCTCATCCATGCTTTCATCGTGGCAATCTCCTATCTGCACGTAAGATGGAAGAGTTGCCATTAAAGCATATTGAGAAATTGAAAAGCTCATTAGACACCAAGTAAAGTTTGAAGGAGCGACATACAAAATCTCCCTATAAGCCAGGTGATAAAGACACCTGAACTTATAGGGAGATTCTTGTTTTATTTCTTCTCCTCTGGAACCAGGAACTTATCGCCACTCTGCTTGACAAGCTGCTTGGCAAACTTCTCTGGATAACCAGGACGAACTGGAGTAGCACCCAAACCATATGGAGTCTTCTTGAAGGTACCATTCTTATCGGTTGGCTTGATGATCATATCATTGTACTTCACCACCATGAACTCGAAAAGCTGGTTCCAGCGACCCAACATCTGCTGAGCCTTCTCAACACTGTAGTCGTTGAGATACTTCACGGCAGCCTGTGGGTTCTGGGCATAAAGCTCCTGAGCCTTCTTCTCAACACCTGCCTGAGCAGCGAAATAGCTGTTGTCCAAGCTATCACGAACCTCCTTCAAGGTTGGGAACATCAGGCTGTAACGTGGATATACCATGTTGCTGGTCATGTTGCAAACCCAGTAAGCGTTCTTCTTGCTGAAATGCAAGGCATCAGCTCCAGGAGTATTATAGCACTCAGGACGCTCGGTCATAGAGCAATATACTGGAGTGAACGCAGCCATATTGGCATCGTCGTTGGCAAACCAGAACACGCCACCAATCTCTCTTGGCAACCATGAACGCATCTGGCTCACGAATACGAAACCACTCTGCTGGGTGCTGACAGGACGCTCGTTGAAATACTGCTTGCCATCCACCTTGTACATCAATGGTGTAGGACGATAAGGCATCTCCCAGATACCACCGCCGATATCAGAACCGTCGGCTACAGAAAGAGGAGTACCCTCGTAATGGTCGCGCATCACATTCTCAACATCCTGAACGCTCACCTTCTTGTTAGGAACCACCCAGAGAGGCATATCCTGCGCATCAGGATTCTTGCCGAGTGCCCAATCCAGATAAGGGCTCATATCATAGAAGTGGTTCAGCATCGCCCAGGCACGTGCATCGCAGAAACGACGACCCGAGAAATCAGGCTTCGCATACGCCATCTTCCAGGAGAAATCAGCATCCTTGCCCTTGAACCAGCCCTTGCTGCGGGCAAAAGATACAACATCCTTGGCATACATCACGTTCTTCTTGTCCTTCATATTGAACTTGCCGATGCGGCTCTGGTTGGCATGTGCACAGATAGCATCATCCGGAATGCGGAGTGCTACCCATACAGCACCCTTGGAACCGGCGCCCTTACCCATCATCTCCATGATCCAAGCCTCGTTAGGATCGCAGATGGTGAAGGTCTCACCGCCAGAGTTGTAACCGTAGGTATTGGCAAGGGTGGTCATCACCTTGATAGCCTCGCGAGCCGTCTTACTGCGCTGGAGAGCTACATAGATGAGTGAACCGTAGTCCATGATACCGGTAGAATCCACCATCTCCTCACGACCGCCATAGGTAGTCTCGCCGATGGTAACCTGCCACTCGTTGATGTTGCCGATTACGTTGTAGGTCTCGGCAGCCTCAGGAATCTCGCCATAATACTTATTGCTGTCCCAATCGAAAATCTTGCGCATCTCGCCCTTGGCATGTTTAGCCGCAGGATAATGGCAGAGGTACTGGAACATACCGTAATCGTCGGCACTGTAAGAACACATCACCGAACCATCTACTGATGCCTTCTTGCCCACGATGAAGTTGCTGCAGGCCTCAGCCTCAGAGACACTGCCCAACATAGCCACAGCCATCAAGGCTGAAGCAAAAATCTTATTCATAAAATATACCTTTATTATATTAATCACAAGCCTTGAAGCTCATATCCAAACCCTTCACACTGTGTGTCAAGGCACCTACCGAGATAAAGTCAACACCCTGCTCTGCATAGTCGCGGATGGTATCGTAGGTGATACCGCCAGATGACTCTGTCTCATACTTGCCAGCGATGATATCTACTGCCTTCTTGGTATCAGGCACAGAGAAGTTGTCGAGCATGATACGGTTGACACCGCCGTGCTTCAATACCTGGTCGAGCTCATCGAAGCTACGTACCTCGATTTCAATCTTCAGATCGAGACCCTTCTCCTTGAGATAAGCATGGCAACGGTCGATGGCGTTATCGATACCGCCAGCGAAATCGATATGATTGTCCTTGAGGAGAATCATATCGAAGAGACCGATACGATGGTTCATACCACCACCAATCTTCACAGCCTGCTTCTCCAACATACGGAGACCTGGAGTAGTCTTACGGGTGTCGAGGATGTGAGTCTTGGTACCTTCAAGGCGCTTTACATACTTAGCGGTCATGGTAGCGATACCGCTCATACGCTGCATGATGTTGAGCATCAGGCGCTCAGTCTGGAGCAGCGAACGGGTCTTGCCCTCTACGATCATAGCGATGTCGCCCTTCTTCACGTGGGTACCATCCTGCAACAATACCTCTACCTTCATGGTAGGATCGAAGCGTGCGAATACCTTCTTAGCCATTTCTACACCAGCCAAAACGCCATCTTCCTTGATGAGCAAATGGCTCTTACCCATGGCGTCCTCAGGAATGCAACACAAGGTTGTGTGGTCGCCATCACCGATATCCTCAGCAAATGCCAAGTCTATCAACTTGTCTTCTAATTGATCTACGCTTAACATATTATTAATGTTTATTGTTTAATGTTTATTGTTTAATCTTTTCCCGTTCCATAGAGCACAGAGGATGCCTTCCTCATCACGCTCTACCCTGATTTCTCCGCCCAACCATTCGGTCATGGGCAACTCCTCACGGAACTCATAGTAGTTGACTACTCTACCCTCGGCAATCTCCACCACTGCCTGCTGCAGGATGGTGCCATCGGGAAGCACCACGGTATGAGCACCGCATCTTCTCAGCTCCTCCATCGTAGTTTCGTTTTAAATCATGATCTCGCTTGAAACGTTATCTCGTCTTAAGAGGTTCAGCCTTCATCGGCTTCATTTCCCTGAGCGGCTTCAGCGGTTTGCCATCCGGCATTCTGATAGGATGAACCGGCTTTTGGGATGACATCTCGAAGGTCTGCTCTCCCGGTTTTTCACCAGAAGAGGATGACGCAGAAGAAGCACTATCCTTGCGAAGACTATCGGATGATGCCGATGGAGAGCTTCCTGCCGGCGCTGCCACAGGCTTCTGCGGATGCATGCGAATCAGCTTGATATGCTCCAGGAACATCAGCTTCAAGGTGGTCTGAGAAGAGACTCCCGTGCCGTTATCGTCATTCATCAGCATGAAGTATCCCTTCACGCTCTTGATGCCAAGTGAATCAGCATCAGAGAGTTCCACCGAATAATGCTGGGTACTCTGAATCATGATGGTACGCTGGGCAATACTGTCGTTACCAAACTGCACTGCGAGCATCGCAACACCATTGCGCATACCATCCTGGTAGATGAACTGCGCATCGAAATCGAGCATCAGGCGGTCGCCCTTATGGAAGGTAGAATCCACCTTGATATCGAAGCTGGTACTATTGAACGGCTTCACAGGCATGAACACCATCGATGTAGCGAGATTCCATACATTAGCCGTATCGCCGGTGGCAGAGAGATTAGCAAACTCTCCTCCCTCCTTGGCACTACCGCCCATGGCTGTAATCTCGTTGTTGTAACGGTCGGTCAGGTCCTTATACACATCCTCCAGCAGTTCGGTATGACGCATATAATAAACCATGGAAGAATCGAACTCGGCAGAGGTAACATCGTGTTTCCTGAGCACCGCCTCGCGGTAAGCCAGGCTCTGTCCCTTGTCGCCGCTATCATCCATGTGTGCCATCGCCAGAGCCAGGTGATAATCATAAAGAATATCCGTCATCTTGCCCTTCGACAAGATGCCACCTGGCAGAGAAGGCTTGCAGGATGAAACGCAGAAAAGCAATGCCATCACTGCCACAAGACAAATCATTAACTTCTTCATTCTCATGCCTCCTTTCTAATTCTTATCTTCCTTGTTAGCAGAAGTCTCCTTCTTCTCCCCTTTCTTCTTGTCATTACCTCCGAGCTGTTCCAGTTCCTTGCGGCAGAAGAGCAGCATGGAGATGATACCCACGCTGACGCAGGCATCGGCAAAATTGAATACAGGATCGAAGAATGTTCCCTGCTGACCACCCCAGAAAGGTACCCACTCCGGCCAGGTATAGTCGAAGAACGGGAAGCGGAACATATCTACCACCTTACCCATGAAGAAAGGCGCATAGCCATCGCCGAACGGAACCATATAGGATACGTAATAAGGCGAGGATGCAGTGAACATCAGACCATAGAACATCGAATCGATCATATTGCCGATGGCACCCGTAAGTACCAGGGCTACGAGGATAATGTAGAGCAGACGATGCGTACCTCTCCTGATGATGCGATAGAGATAGACGATGAGAGCGACGATGGCTACAGAGCGCAGCAGGCTGAGCCAGAACTTGCCGATAAACGACATGCCCCACGCCATTCCGTTGTTCTCAATGAAATCGATAAAAAACCAATCTGTAACACGAACAGACTCGCCAAGGCAAAAGTGGGTCTTGATGTACAGCTTAATCCATTGGTCGATGATAAGCAGCACAACCACCATTGCCGTGACGAGCCAGCCGATATGTAAATTCCTTTTTTTCTCCATTTATTATTTCTTTCTAGCCTCCTTGGAAGCTACACTCAATGTGGCATGAGGTACTGCACGCAAACGCTCCTTAGGAATCAACTCACCCGTCTCGCGGTCGATGCCATAGGTCTTGTTCTGAATGCGGACCAGCGCAGCCTCCAGCCCCTTGATGAACTTCTGCTGGCGCTGAGCCATCTGGATGATTTCCTCCTTGCTCTGTGCCTCGCTGCCCTCCTCAAGAGCCTTGTAGGTTGGTGATGTATCTACCACATCATTACTATCTGAGTGGTTGAGCTGAGCCATACAGTCACGGTAGGTCTGCTTTGCCACCTTTAACTTCTCTTCAATGATAGCGCGGAACTCCTCGAGCTCTACATCGCTATAACGTGCCTTTTCGTTAGCCATAGACGTTGTTTTGTTATGAAAGTTATTATTAGACTAGTGTTTTAAGGAATAGAAGTTAGAAGCAAGTAGCTTCGGATAACTCCTGACTCCTAACTTCTAACTCCTATTTATTTAATTCTTCTCTACGAGAATGTTCAACTTAAAGTCATCAAACTCGGTCTCAACACCTGCGTTGTCGCCGATTTCGATGCTGTCAGCCAGTACCTGACCCTTGATGTAGTCGCCGAATGACTCGATGGCAGCGTCGGTCTCCTCATTGGATGCCACAGTCACCTTGATGCGGTCGGTAATCTCCAGACCAGTCTCCTTGCGGAGGTTCTGGATACGGTTGATCAGCTCACGAGCCATACCCTCCTTCTTCAATTCAGGAGTCAACTCTACCTCAAGCGCTACGGTCAGATTGCCCTCGTTAGATACGAGCCATCCTGGGATATCCTCAGAGATAATCTCCACGTCGGCTACCTCTACCACGGCTTCCTGTCCGTCAATATTCAATGTGATGTTGCCTGCCTTCTCGAAGGCTGCAATCTGGTCCTGATCGAGTGCTGACATCTGGGCAGCAACACCCTTCATCAGCTTGCCGAACTTCTTACCCATCACTCTGAAGTTACACTTCACCTTCTTCACGAGAATACCCTGACCCTCAATGAAGTTAACCTCCTTCACGTTCACTTCGTTCTTCAACAGTCCGGCTACTGCCTCGATGTGTGCCTTCTGTACATCATCTACGGCAGGAATCATAATCTGCTGGAGTGGCTGGCGAACCTTGATGTTCACCTTGCGGCGCAATGCCAATACCATAGAAGTAATCTTCTGGGCGATGGCCATACGCTCCTCCAGGTCGGCATCGATAGCAGCCTCATCAGCTACAGGGAACTTGTCGAGGTGTACGCTCTCCAACTCGCCGCCCAAGTCGTGATACAACTCGTCTGCATAGAATGGAGCAAATGGAGCCAAAAGCTTAGCCACTGTCATCAGACAGGTATAGAGAGTCTGGTAAGCGCTCAACTTATCCTCGCTCATCTCCTTACCCCAGAAACGTTTACGGTTCAGACGAACGTACCAGTTAGAGAGGTCGTCGTTGACGAATGCGTCGATAAGACGGCCTGCACGGGTTGGGTCGAAGCCAGCCAACTCTCTGTCAACGCCCTTGATGAGGGTATTGAGTGAAGAGAGAATCCAGCGGTCGATCTCTGGGCGCTTCTCGAATGGCACCTGAGCTGCTGCAGCATCGAAACCATCTACGTTAGCATAGAGGGCGAAGAAGCTGTAGGTGTTATACAAGGTTCCGAAGAACTTGCGACGGGTCTCATCTACACCGTTAGGGTCGAACTTCAGATTGTCCCAAGGCTCGCTGTTGGTCATCATATAGAAGCGAACTGGGTCGGCACCATACTTGTCGATCATCTCGAATGGGTTGGTTACGTTACCCACGTGCTTACTCATCTTGTTACCCTTGGCATCGAGAACGAGACCTGTAGAGATAACGTTCTTGAAAGCTACGCTGTCGAATACCATGGTAGCGATGGCGTGCAGGGTGAAGAACCATCCACGGGTCTGATCCACGCCCTCGTTGATGAAGTCGGCTGGATAGAACTTAGGAGGAATAGCATATCCCTCATAGGTGCTGTGGATGAGTGCATCGCGGTCTGCCTCTGTGCCACGTGCCATCTCGCCCTCGAATGGGTAGTGGAGCTGGGCGTAAGGCATTGAACCTGAATCGAACCAAACGTCAATCAGGTCGCTCTCACGATACATTGGCTTGCCCTCCTCGTTAACCAATACAATCTTGTCAACGTATGGACGGTGGAGGTCAATCTTATCATAGTTCTCCTGACTGTAGTCGCCAGGAACGAAACCATTCTCCTTCAGTGGGTTGCTCTGCATGATGCCGGCAGCCACAGACTTCTCGATTTCAGCATACAGCTCCTCCAAGCTGCCGATGCACTTCTCGCCACGGTTCTCATCACGCCAGATTGGCAATGGAGTACCCCAGAAGCGGGAACGTGAAAGGTTCCAGTCGTTCAGGTTCTCGAGCCAGTTGCCGAAACGGCCTGTACCGGTGCTCTCAGGCTGCCAGTTGATGGTCTTGTTGAGTTCTACCATGCGCTCCTTGCGGGCTGTATCCTTGATAAACCAGCTATCCAATGGGTAGTAGAGGATAGGCTTGTCGGTACGCCAGCAGTGAGGATAGTTGTGCACGTGCTTCTCGCTCTTGAATGCCTTGCCCTCCTGCTTCAGTTCGTAGCAGAGCACGATGTTCAGGTCTTCAGCCTTATCAGAAGCCTTCTTGTCCCAGACACCATCCACATTAAACTGTGGGTCGTAGGCATTCTTCACGTAGTCGCCTGCGTGATGAGCGTATGCCTCCTTGTTGACACAAGCGTTCACGAAGTTATCATCGAGTTCTTCGATGAGATAGAACTTACCCTGCAGGTCAACCATTGGGCGGGTCTCGCCCTTCTTATTAATAAGGTAGAGGGCTGGGATGTTGGCATCCTTAGCCACCTTGGCATCATCGGCACCGAATGTAGGAGCGATGTGCACGATACCAGTACCATCATCGGTAGTAACGTAGTCGCCGAGGATAACACGGAAAGCCTCGCTATCCATCTCAACGAACTTATCGCGACCATCCTCAGAAGCGAATACCTTCTCAGGATGAGCTGCAGCATATTCTGTAACGAAAGCTGGAGCAAAAGCATCTACCTTCTCGCATGGCTTTACCCATGGCAGGAGCTGCTCGTAGTGCATGCCTTCGAGGTCTGTACCCTTCATGTGGTCGATGATGCGCCATGGGCACTGCTTCTTCTCCTTGTCGAATGGAAGGAGATCGCCCTCCTTGCACTCCTGGTCTGCCTTCAGATATGAACCTACCAGCGCCTCAGCCATCACGAGTGTCATAGGCTCGCCATTGTAGAGGTTGTAGGTCTCGATAGCTACATAGTCAATCTTAGGACCCACACAGAGAGCCACGTTTGATGGCAAAGTCCAAGGTGTAGTGGTCCATGCGATGAAGTATGGCTTGCCCCACTTGGTCCACTCTGCCTTAGGATCCTTGATGAGGAACTGGGCTGTGGTGGTGAGGTCCTTAACATCGCGGTAGCAGCCAGGCTGGTTCAACTCGTGAGAGCTCAAACCTGTACCTGCGCCTGGAGAGTATGGCTGGATGGTGTAACCCTTGTAAAGCAGACCCTTGTTGTAGAGCTGCTTGAGGAGCCACCAGAGAGTCTCAATATACTTGTTATCGTAAGTGATATAAGGATGATCAAGATCCACGAAGTAACCCATCTTCTCGGTCAACTCGCGCCACTCTGCGGTGAACTTCATCACGTTCTCGCGGCACTTGTGGTTGTAATCCTCTGTAGAGATATACTTCTCAGAAGCCTTGTTGTCGATATCCTTCTTGGTGATGCCGAGTTCCTTCTCGACACCGAGTTCAACAGGGAGTCCGTGGGTATCCCATCCCGCCTTGCGGTGAACCTGGAAGCCCTTCATGGTCTTGTATCTGTTGAATGTATCCTTGATACTACGTGCCAACACGTGGTGAATACCCGGGTGGCCATTAGCTGATGGAGGTCCCTCAAAGAAGATAAACTGAGGGCAGCCTTCACGCTCATCAATAGACTTGTGGAAGATATCATTTTTCTCCCACGCTGCTAGTACGTCATTGTTTGTCTGAGTCAAATTCAGACCATTGTGCTCGGCAAATTTCTTAGCCATATTATCTATTTAAATTTTATATTGTTTTTACTTTTGGGCGCAAAGTTACAAAAAAAAAAGGTTTTACCCAAAATCTTTAATATATTTTCTACTTATATATACAAAAAAGACTCCTAAATGACTGAAAAATTGCTCTTTTCAAGTCATTTAGGAGTACTAAAACCTAAAATAAATGAAATATGATAAACTAAATGTTTCTAAAAGTAATGGCGGCTAACCATTGACTACTTGATAACAAACTTCTTGCCATTGCAGATGTACATACCTGGAGACAGGACATACTCTGCATCAGAAACCTTGTTCACTTCGGCTACCTTCACACCATTGATAGAGTAAATCTGCAACTTAGCAGGAGCCTTCTTGCAACCTACCTGGTTGATACCTGTTGAGGCAGACTCATTGGTCTTACCGTTGCGGTAATAAACTGCACCGTTCTCGAAAGCATTGGTCTTACCGTTGCGGTCATAAACTGCACCGTTGACGAAAGCAAAAGTTTCTGTCTGGTTGACACCATTACCATTATTGTTGAAGATAATATTAGTAGGAGCACCTGTCAAATCACCATCAAACTTCCACATCCAGACATCCAGACCATTCTTCTTCATGTCAGTCTTGATACAGCTTACACCTGGCCAGGTACCACCGGTAAAGTTGTCTGCATCATTCCAAGCCCATACGTGGATGTCACTCCATTCTGCAGGAGCGAGGAAGTAAGCGAAGATACCTGTTGGAGTAGGAATAACTACCTCTTTTATCTTGTTGAAGGTTGCAGAACCAGTCTTGGTTTCATTGTCAGTATTGGTTGCGCTCCAAGTTACAGTCTTGCTCTCGCCTTCCATCATGTCAGCACCGAGAGTAAAAGTAGCAGCCTTACCAGGAGTAAAAGCCACCTGCTCGCCATCACCAATCTTATACCAACCGCTCTTGGCATTGTTGCTGAGGGTTGCTGTTACGGAGATAGTCTTCTGGAAGTCACCACCATTAGGACTCAAAGTAACCTTGGCTGCAGTATTGACAGGAGCGTCAATCTTCTCATTGGTCTTACCGTTGCGGTCATAAACTGCACCGTTGACGAAAGCAAAAGTTTCTGTCTGGTTGACACCATTACCATTATTGTTGAAGATAATATTAGTAGGAGCACCTGTCAAATCACCATCAAACTTCCACATCCAGACATCCAGACCATTCTTCTTCATGTCAGTCTTGATACAGCTTACACCTGGCCAGGTACCACCGGTAAAGTTGTCTGCATCATTCCAAGCCCATACGTGGATGTCACTCCATTCTGCAGGAGCGAGGAAGTAAGCGAAGATACCTGTTGGAGTAGGAATAACTACCTCTTTTATCTTGTTGAAGGTTGCAGAACCAGTCTTGGTTTCATTGTCAGTATTGGTTGCGCTCCAAGTTACAGTCTTGCTCTCGCCTTCCATCATGTCAGCACCGAGAGTAAAAGTAGCAGCCTTACCAGGAGTAAAAGCCACCTGCTCGCCATCACCAATCTTATACCAACCGCTCTTGGCATTGTTGCTGAGGGTTGCTGTTACGGAGATAGTCTTCTGGAAGTCACCACCATTAGGACTCAAAGTAACCTTGGCTGCAGTATTGACAGGAGCGTCAATCTTCTTGGCACTTGTACCACCATCATACTCCAAGTGGATATCGCCTGTGATACCAGTGATTTCACCAGACTGTGCACCATTTCCATTATTCAAGATGACATTGAAATTCTCTACGCCATCGAAAGAGTAAGTCCAGTATTTAGCACCATCAATCTCCACAGGACCGGCCATTACCTTACCAGGCCATGCGCCTGTCAAGTCTTTGCCGTCTGTACCTGTTGTCCAAGCATGGATGTGAGGAGCATTAGCAGCCTTTACATATACCATGATAGAAGCATTAGGATCTACCTTGGTGAAGGTCAAGCTACCGCTCTTCACTTTACCGTCCTGGCCCTCTGCGCTCCAATCAATAGTCTTGGTGTCGCCAAAGTTCATACCTTCGCCGATGGTAAGGTTCTCACTCACACCAGGAGTCAAGTTCACCTTATCCTGGCCTTGTATCTGATACCAACCAGACTTAGCGTCTTCAGAGAGAGTAACTGTCATGTTAATAGTCTCAGTGCGGAATGATCCACCTGCCTGTGAGAATGAAACGCTTGCAGGCTGAATAGGAGCCTCATCAATCCAAGTTGTACCAGCCTCTTCATTACCATCATAGGTCTGACCACCCTTATGCTGAGCAGCAGTTTCGTAGATGAAAGCGCCATCCTCAATGAGCTTGCCACCAGTCCAGTCTTTCACGAGTACGCGAACCTGACCCTGATTATTAGGAGCATCAACGGTGATAGTAGGACCTGTGTAAATCTTGCCTGTTACCAAGTCTGTATAAGTACCAGCTGGGCAATCTGTGAAAGTAGCACCACCATTGAGGGCTACGAGTGCATAGCTGTCCTTATAAGCACGCTTGAAAGCGATACCGCCATTGGCAGTGCAACCATCTGTAGTCCACTGACCCTTGCGGAGAGCAGGCACTGCCTGACGAATCTTGTTCAGACGGATGAGGTGCTGAGCCACATCATGATTCAAAGAGGCAGCCACATTACCAGAAGCCTTGTATTCACCGAAGTCTGATGCTTCTACATCACCTGTGATATAACCACCGAAGTAAGCACGACCGGTGTTAGAAAGAGGACCATTAGGACCTTTATCAATTACTACACCACGACGGAAACCTACCTCAGAACCATAATAGAGACATGGGATTCCACGGAAGGTAAACAAGAGAGAGAGGTTCTCAGCCCACTGAGCATCTGTACCACCGAAACGGTTGGTATCGCTTGGACCTGGACTATAGTCATGGCTATCTACATATACCACATTGAAAGTAGCGTCATTATAGCACTCGTCGCCGCTTGCCAAGCTGAAAGCCTGTTGGGCAGTGTTGTAGCTGTAGTGCATAGGGAAGTCAATGACGTTGAATCCGCTTGACTGAGAATAGTCTGGCTCGTGCCATGCACCATTGAGCATCTTGGCATTGTTGCTCTTTGGAGAAGTAGTCTCCTCCAAGCAAAGCAGTTGTGGGCCTACAGGCTCAGAACCCTCAGGAATCACCTGATTATCCCAGTAACTTTTGCTTCCATCCCATTTGTTGAGCAAGGCCTCGTCCGACTTCCAGGTATAGAAGTAGCAAGAGAGGTTTGCCTGACCTCTATAGGTTACATCGTTCATACGTGTACAAACCTCACCATACATAAAGAAAGGTGCCTTGTTCAAGCGCTTGTTCTCGTACTGCTTACCAAGTGCTTCAAATTGAGGGATAAACTCCTTGTTGAATGTCAAGCGGGAGATGTGGCCGGATGTATCAATACGGAAACCATCGACACCCATCTTGATAAACTGTCCATAGCAATCTACGAGATACTTAGCCACGTAGTCGTTCTCTGTGTTGAGATCCACACAATCACCAGCAATCTGACCCATCCAACGGCTTGGGAAGTCCCAGTTCCAGTTGTTGGCAGTATGGTGCCAATAGTTGTGTATATCGTGGTTATTGCCATCTGTATTCTTCATCAGGGCAAGACGACGCTGATACTGTATCTTTACATTGCCCAAGTAATCATTGCCCAACTTTCTCTCATCAGGGATCATACAAGCATCAATGTATGCTTGGTTACGAAGATGAGTATCACGGTCGAACATCTTGCAGAGCTTCTCCTCACCGAAGTTACTGGTGTGGTTGAGCACGATGTCAAGAATGATCTTGATACCCTTGGCGTGAGCCTTGTCGATGAGTTCCTGGAACATCACGTCACCGCTCTTTTTGCCGTCACCACTCTGATAGCGGCAGTCAACCTTAGAGAAATCCATGGCATGATAGCCGTGGTAGTCGTAACCAGAAGCGTTCTGTACGACAGGAGTAATCCAGATGGCAGTGAATCCAAGCGCCTTGATGTAGTCGAGTTTGTCAATCACACCCTGGAAGTCACCACGCCAACAAGGATCCTTGGTACTCTTCTGTGCTTCCTGGTTGTCCCAGCAGAGCACGTTGTTACTTGGATCTCCATCGTAAAAACGGGTGGTGATCATGAAATAGATACTTTCGTCTCGGAAATCAGTACGATTGCTGGTAAACGTGTCTGTAGCCATCGTCTGCATAGAGACCAACATGAGCATTAAAACCGCCCATAATTTTGCGACAAGTTTCTTCATAATGAAATTGTTAAGTTAAAATTAATTAGTTGAATTATCTGCCGCAAAATTACAAACTATGTCTATCCGCCCAACAAGATATTTCACGTTTCTGCTGATATTTTTGTGCAATCGATTTCTCAAATATTAAGAAAAAGAGGCTGGATTCTGTAAACCAAATATTTACAAAATCCAGCCCCTTTAAGAGTAAATAATTAATATAACGGGCGCGCCAGAAAACAGAAAGAATATTGTACTTTTGGCTTGTCCGAAATCAATTTCAGAGGTTTTCAGCCTCTTGCAGCCAGATGGTGGATGCGGCATCACTAGGCATGCGCCAGTCGCCACGAGGACTCAGGCTCACACTTCCCACTTTCGGACCATCAGGCAGACAGCTTCGCTTGAACTGCTGGTTGAAGAAACGGCGAACAAATGTCTTGAGCCATTTCTTGATAGTCTCCTCATCGTAGGAATCAGGATCGTTGTCACTGATCTTCACACGCTCCAGCTTGGTATCGATAAACGCCTTCTTTGCCAACATGTAAATCTTGGAAGGACGGAAACCGAAACGCAGGAAGTAATAGAGGAAGAAATCGTGCAACTCGTATGGTCCTACCAGGTCTTCCGTCTTCTGCTTGATATTACCATTTTCATCGGCAGGAATCAGCTCCGGACTGATAGGTGTGTCGATGATGTCGCGCAGGGTGATGCGGCTCTGCTCATCCACTCCACTCTCGGCAACATAGTTCACGAGATGGCGGATCAGAGTCTTAGGGATGCTGGCATTCACGCCATACATGCTCATGTGGTCGCCATTATAGGTAGCCCAGCCCAGAGCCAGCTCAGAAAGGTCGCCAGTACCTATCACCATACCACCCATCTTGTTGGCAAGATCCATCAGAATCTGTGTACGCTCGCGTGCCTGCGAATTCTCATAGGTTACATCATGCACGCTGGCATCATGACCGATATCCTCAAAATGCTGGGTCACTGCCTTGGCGATGCTGATTTCACGGATGGTGATGCCCAGACTCTTCATCAGCGAGATGGCATTATTATATGTTCTATCGGTGGTTCCGAAACCTGGCATGGTAACACCCAGGATGCCACGGCGGTCCATCTTCAGCTTATCGAATGCCTTCACGCAGACGAGCAGGGCAAGGGTGGAATCCAATCCGCCGCTGATACCCACTACCACCGTCTTGGCATGGGTATGTACGATGCGCTTGGCAAGACCCATCAGCTGGATATTGAAAATCTCCTCGCAGGAGGCATTCATATCGCTGCTGGTAGGAATGAAAGGATGAGGATTCACCTCACGCTCCAACACGAACTCGCGTTCGTTTTCGGTAGGATCGGCATCGATGTTACGGATGTTGAACTGTCCGCCGAGAACCGAATATTTGATGTTACGCTGGGCGTTGACATAGGTGGAATTGGTGCGACGCTCCGAACGGAGTTTCTCTACATCAACCTGTGCGATAACCATCTGAGGATCAAGAGAGAAACGCTCACCTTGTGCAAGTAAAGCTCCATTCTCGTAAATCAGGGCATTTCCGCCATATACCACATCCTGCGTGCTCTCGCCAAAACCACAGGAACTATACACGTATCCGGTCATGGTGCGGGCACTCTGCTGGCTGAGCAGACTCTTCAGATAGTTGTGTTTTCCGATGAGTTCATCGCTCGCAGAGAGGTTGAAGATGAGGTCGGCACCAGCCAGTGCCAGCTTGTTGCTAGGAGGAGCCGGAGCCCATACATCCTCGCATATCTCTACGCCAAACTGCACGCCGTCATAGGTGCGGAAAATCTGCACATCCGGAGTCAGCTTCACCTTATGTCCGGCATAGCGGACCTCGCAGTCGCGCAAATCCTGGGCAGAGGCAAACCAGCGCTTCTCGTAGAACTCGCTGTAGTTAGGGAGATAGGTCTTAGGCACGATGCCCAGAATCTGTCCGTGCTGGATCACGATACCGCAATTCAGCAGCAGATCGCCAGCCACTACCGGTGCGCCGACAATGGAGATGATGTCGAGTTTGCGGGTGAAATCGAGCAGCATCATCACCGCCTGCTCTGATGATTCCAGGAGCATCTGCTGGCGGAAAAGGTCCTGACAGGAATAGCCTGTAATAGACAATTCCGGGAAGGTAATGATCTCTACGCCCTTGCCTTCAGCCTGGGCTATCAGATCTTCTATCTGTTGGGTGTTGAAGATTACATCGCCTACCTTGACGGCAGGGATGGCACTTGCCACCTTCATAAATCCGTATTTCATATTACTTTGAACTTTGAGATTTGAACTTTGAACTGTATGATTACTTTTAACGGATAGTAACCTGTGTGGCACCATATCCATACTCCTGGAAAGAAGCATCCTGATAGGTGCAGTTCTTATAGCGATAATTCAACTCATGGATGAGTGCCTGGCGCAATACGCCCTCTCCCTTTCCATGGATGAAGATAATCTTCTGACCCTTGTTCTTTTTGTTCTCAGCCATTGTCTTCTTGAAGATATCCATCTGATAATGAAGAATATCTGCAGAATTCATTCCAGCAGTTGTTTCGAGCACTTCATCCGCATGAAGATCAATGACGAGGGTACCGTCATCCTTCTTGCTTTTCTTCTTGCTGGTGTTGGCAATCACCTTCTCGTCCTTGTACATCTGCTCCTTCAATCGCTTGGAATCGATGACCAGCGGACGGGCTACCTCGTCGTTCTCCACGATGGTGAAGAGATAGGCTGGAGTCTCGAAGAAATCATTCTCCTCGAAGAGATGGAGCTTGTAGAACTTCACCGGGTCGAGGCGGAACTGGACATCCGTAGCTGGCTTCAGCAGGAATGGCTTGTCCTTCTTGTAGGCAATCATCTGGATGGCGATGTGCTCCATCTCATTCAAAGCCTCACGACCGAATTCCTCGATGAAGAGCTTGGTATTAGGCTCGATTTCGCCCTCCGCCTTCAGGGTCCACGCATTGCCCTCGGCTACGAGATAGGTGTAGCGCAGATAGTAGTTGCTGTCATTCACCATATACGATTCGAAGCGGGTGTTGGTCACATCCTTGATATCGATAGGCACGAAGGCAAGATAGGCGCTGAGCTTGTTGCCGCCCGTACGTTCCTGAATCTGCTTTACGAAGGTAATCTCACGGTCGGCAGCATCATACTCCTCTACGTTCATATCCACATCATTCTCGTGCTCGTTCAGGATAGCCTTGATGCTTCTGCTGTCCTGATGCAGTTCGGTGTTGGCATGCTCTTCTGCCTTCTGCTTGGCATCCATCTTGGCAGAGATCATCTTGCCCATGGCATAGTCATCCTGCTCTACCACTACCACCTCGTTGATCGGCATCGGAATCTCGAAACCATCTTCATCCTCTACCAGCACGATATTCTTGCCCTGGAAGCCAGCCACCTTTCCGCCGCCCACTTCGCTCAGGAATCTTACTTTATCACCTTTCTTCATATTTCTATTTAATTTTTTATTTTTATCTAATCATCTATCTATCCTTAACTCAAAATCTATTTTCCCTCAAGCGGAAACACTCTTTCTGAAATGAGGATACACTTTGCAAAGGTACAAAAGATATTGCAGAATATGGATGTTTTTAATATTTTTAATGCAAGTAAGAAAATAATCTTGATGAAAAGCACCGGGTTTGGGATATTTTTTATATCTTTGCAAGTAGATTGCATATAGATTGCACATCGTTAATGTATCACTCTTAAACAATGATTGATTATGATTACATTTCCATGCGCCAAGATTAACCTTGGCTTAAATATAGTAAGCAAGCGCGCTGATGGTTACCACAACCTGGAAACCGTATTCTACCCTATCCCCCTGACTGATGCCTTGGAGATCAAGCTGATGGGAGAAGAATTTCCTAGCGAGGTAGCATGCGACCTGAAGATTACAGGCAATGCCGTGGATTGCGATGAACAGAAAAACCTGGTGGTGAAGGCATATAATATGCTGGCTGCCGACTTCAAGATTCCCCGCATTCATACGCATCTCGTCAAGCGAATCCCATCTCAGGCAGGAATGGGTGGCGGCTCTGCGGATGCTGCCTATATGATCCGTCTGCTCGATGAGCGTTTCCGCCTGAACATCGGTATTCCTGAGATGGAGCGATATGCAGCCAAGTTGGGTGCTGACTGTGCCTACTTCATCAGTGCGGACCCGGAGAATGGAGATACAGCCTGCTATGCTGAGGGTATCGGCGATGTACTGATGCCGGTAAGCGGTCCTGGAGATAACATGAAGGGATATTACATCGTGATTGTAAAGCGTGATGACATCGCCGTAAGCACCAAGGATGCCTACGCTGCCATCACTCCAAAGAAGCCTGCGAAATGCTGCCGCGACATCGTTCGCCAGCCTATCGAGACCTGGAAGGATGAACTTGTCAACGATTTCGAGGCGCCTATCTTTGCGATGCATCCAGAGTTAGCAGAAATCAAGCAGAAGCTCTATAATCTGGGGGCCGCATATGCAGCTATGAGCGGTAGCGGCAGTGCCATCTTCGGCATCTTCAAGCATAAGCCTGCCAACATCGAGGAGCAGTTCGAAGGAATGTTCTGCAAAGTATTAAAACTGTAAAAGGAATATTCTGAAAAGGATTAATGCAATAAAAAGATCAGATTGCTCCACACGCCCTGAAAGGGCAGAAGCTCCTAGCCCAGGGCAACACCCTGGGTTAAACATATAAATAATCAAGGCGCCCTGTAAGGGCAAAAGCTTAAAACACGACACAATGAACGAAGAAACACATCAGAAACTGATGACTATCAAGCGAAGCTTTCGCTTGTTGATGAACGGTCCGGGTTCGCAATCCATGCGAGACAAGGGCTTGGGATATAAACTGAATTGGGGTGTACCCTTTTATGAATTGAAGAAGATGGCGCAGGAATACGGCAAGGATTACGACCTCGCCATCGAACTCTGGAAGGAGGATATCCGGGAGTGCAAGATTCTTGCTACCCTCATCATGCCTGCCGACAAGATGCTGGCTGAAATCACGGATATCTGGATGGAACAGGTACAGAGCCAGGAAATGGCTGAAATGCTTGCCTTCAATCTGCTGCAATATGTGGAATATGCGCCGGTGATTGCATATCAATGGATTGCAAGCGACAAACCGCTTTACGAAATTGCCGGTTTCCAGCTTCTTGCCCGTCTCTTTGCGAATGGTAAGGAGCCTAACGATCGTGGAATCAATGAATTCCTGGATCAGGCTGCCGTGGCATTGCAGGGAGATAACATGGGAGTGAAGCATGCTGCCGCCAATGCCGTAATGCGCTTCTGCGATTTCGGAGAGGATTTCGAGAAGATTGCTCAGGGGGCACTCAAGGGTATCTTCGAGATATAATAAATCCGCAGAGCTAAAAATATGCTCTGCGGATTTTTTTCATTGATTTCGCTAGGCGTCTCTCCGGATTTGAAATTATATTCCGCTAGGCGTTCCGCCGGATTTGTAATCCGGCGTCAAAAAAGGTTCGACCTATTAAAACCGGGGGATTTGTAATCCCCCTATCCATCAACAGCATTCTTGCTTGCTGCGGATTACAAATCCGCAAAGCTAAAATAGGTTAGGACATTTTTTAACGCCGGATTACAAATCCGGCGGGACGCCTGGCGGAATAAATTTCAAATCCGGCGGGACGCCTAGCGGATGCTCTGTGTAAATCTGTGAAATCTGTGGGACATTTTCTTAGCAGTCGAAAAACTTATGGTATTCATTTTCGAAATTCGGAGTGAAAACACCCTTGCCGATGTTTTCCTTGATTTCTTCCTTACTCCAGAATCTACCACCAGCCAACTCTTCCTGGCTCGGCTTCACCTCGCCATCATATACACAGCGATGCACATACACCAGCTCCTTTTCTCTCTTACTCTCAAAGACATAATGTCCTAAAGACTCCGGTTCGAAATCGGTGATACCCAACTCTTCCCTTACTTCTCGATGAAGCGCCTGGTTTACACTCTCGCCTAAATCCACATGTCCGCCACAGGCAGTATCCCACTTATCAGGCTGGATATCCTTCCATGCCGGACGGTGCTGGAGATACAGTTCTCCCTTACTATTGAATACATGCAGATGAACCACAGGATGCAATATCTTGCTTCCGTCATGGGCATGACCTCGGGTGATGGCACCCAGGATATTGCCCATTTCATCTACTATCGGAAATTCCTCGTTCTTATTATCTGTCATTATCTATCATTATAACGTTATTTATTATTTATAACGTTCCATACTCCTCAGAATAGCGGAGCATCTGGCCGGTATAGCTCTCCTCGTAATCGAGATTTACGTCGATAGGATTGCCCTCCTCATCATAGACCAGCGTCATCTTTGGATTGATGAAACCCTTGTATGGAGCCAGATTCAGCTTCTTGTATCTCGCCAGAATCTCGCGATGCAAGTCTGGATCGATATTCACGGCATACTTCTCTACCAACTGGCGAGCCGCCTCATAATCACCCTCGCTCTTGATTCGCTGAATCTCTGCAAGGAGTTCTCCGAAGAGATGACGGAGCTTCCCGTAATCATTCACCTTCACATAGGTGCGGGTGGTTACGATATTTCCCTCAGCATCCTTCAAGGCATCCTCGGCAGAAGCATAGCTTACTTCTTCAGTAACCAGTTCCACGGATCCCTCGGCATGCTCCAGGGTCCACCAGGCTATGAGGGCACGATTTCTCATGTGCGCCTCCTCTATCTTGTCACCCTCCTTGATTCGGATAGTCTGGGTGAGCAAACCGTTCATCAGATAACTGTAATACTGCGCCTTGTAAGCTTCATCATTCGGAGTCAGTCCCAACTCAACCAACTTATGGTCAGCCACATAGTACAGACCGAAAAGATCGGCTCTCGCCTCCTCTATCGTGTTGCCATACGCCTTCAGGGCATCAGGATCGGTGCCAGGAAGAAGCTGACCGCTGCCGTGTCCCAGACACTCGTGAAGGTCGGTATGCAGGTCGTCAGTGATATCAGCATACTGGTTCATCAGCGCCACAGTCTCCTCATCGATGACAAACTCATCTCTGAATCCATTGCCCTGAGCCGCCTTGTTGTAGGCATCAGTCAGGTTGCCGATGGTAACGCTCTTCGAACCGTGCTCCTGACGGATCCAGTTGGCATTAGGCAGATTGATGCCGATAGCCGAAGCAGGATATTCCTCTCCGCCGAGCATCGCCGCACAGATTACGTTGGCAGTAACGCCCTTCACCTCCGGTTTGCGGAAACGTGGATCCACAGGCGAATGATCCTCAAACCACTGAGCATTCTTACTGATGGTCTGGGTTCGCTGGGTAGCCTCCAGGTCCTTGTATTCCACGATACCCTCCCAGGTACCTTTCAATCCCAATGGGTCGCCATATACCTCGATGAATCCGTTGATGAAATCCACCATACCTTCGTGCTGCTCTACCCAGGCGATACTGTATCGGTCGAAATCCTCAAGATTACCGGTGCGATAGAACTTCACGAGCAGGTCGATGACATGCTTCTGTCCCTCATTTTCAGCGAATTTCTGCGCCTTGAGCAACCAGGACACAATTTCCTTGATAGGCTCACTATAGAGTCCATCCTCCTTCCACACCAGCTCAATCATCTCGTTGTTGCGCTTGGTGAGCTTGGAATTGAGTCCATAAGATGATGGTGTCGGGTTAGAGGCATCCTTCAATCGGGCATAGAATCTCTCTACTTCCGCCTGAGTCACATTCTCATAGAAGTTGCAGGCAGAAGTCTTCACCAGGTCTTCGCCATCGGTCTGGTTCACTCTCTTCGGCATCACCTCCGGATCGAAGATGACAGGTACGAGCTGAGCGAGGAGATCTTCCTTGCTCTCTCCTCTCTTGATGGGCAACTCATCCTCAGAGATTTCCTCCATCAACTGATAGAAGAATTCCTCAGAGAATCCCGGCTTGAATTTCTCGCAGCCATAATGATGATGGATGCCGCTGGCAAACCATACGCGCTTCAGATATACTTCGAAAGCCTTGAATTCTTCGGAATCGCAAACGGAAGAAGTTTCGATTTGAGTAGTAGAATCGCTTGCTGTCTCTGTGTTTTCGATAGCCTCTCCGATGATACCCTTGTAATGGCGATAGATTGCCTCCAGGGTTTTGCGAATGCGCAGGTTGTACTTTCCCTGCTGGTCGAACGTGATGTCACGTCCCATCAGGGTAGCCTTTGCCAGGCAGTAAATATACAATTTCTGATTGAGCGACAATGCATCGAATCCCTTCAGCTCGTAACGCAGCATCTGGATGTCGGCAAAGCGCTCGTGGGTGTTTACATTACAATTTGCCATGTTCTAAACCTTTATTTCTAGCGCAAAAGTACGACAATTATTTGGATTTTCAAACTTTTCAGCCAACTTTTCTTATTTTATTGAAAGAAATGTAATAAATCTCCCGTTTTTTACGTAACTTTGCAGGAATATCCAATGTAAAAGAAGAAAAATAGTTAAGAAATATGCAAATCAACGAGATATTGAAATCTTACTTCGGATACGATTCCTTCCGACCCAACCAGGAAGCCATCATCCGGGAAGTGATGCAAGGTAACGACTGTCTGGTGCTGATGCCGACGGGCGGAGGAAAGAGTCTGTGCTATCAGGTTCCGGCGCTGGCGATGGAGGGAACGGCAGTGGTCATTTCGCCACTCATCAGTCTGATGCACGACCAGGTGGAAGCCCTCAAGGCGAACGGCATTCCAGCCGAAGCTCTCAACAGCGGCAACGAAGTAACCGATGATCTCATCATCCGCAGGAGATGCGAAGCGGGCGAACTGAAACTGCTCTATGTTTCGCCCGAAAAACTCCTCAGCGAGATACCTTATCTGTTCAGCAACATCAAGATTTCGCTCTTCGCCGTTGATGAAGCCCACTGTATCAGTCAGTGGGGCCACGATTTCCGTCCGGAGTATTCCCAGCTCGGACTCCTGCACGAGAAATTCAATGGCGTGCCGGTGATGGCGCTCACGGCTACAGCCGATAAGATTACCCGAGAGGACATCATCAACCAGCTGCATCTGAACGGCCAGACCTTCGTGAGCAGTTTCGACCGTCCGAATCTCAGTCTTACCGTGCGCCAGGAAAGTACGAAGAAGGAGAAACTGAAATTCATTTACCATTTCATCGCCCGTCGCCCAGACGAGGCAGGCATCATCTACTGCCTCTCGCGCAAGAATACGGAGATGGTAGCAGAGGCTTTGCAGGAGCATGGCATACAGGCAGAAGCCTATCATGCCGGACTCTCTGCCCAACAGCGAGCCTCTGTACAGGAACGTTTCAAGATGGACCAGATAGAAGTGGTGTGCGCTACCATCGCCTTCGGAATGGGTATCGACAAGGGCAACGTGCGATGGGTGATTCACTACAATATGCCGAAGAGCATCGAGAGTTTCTATCAGGAGATAGGACGAGCCGGAAGAGACGGCGCTCCTGCCGATACGGTATTGTTCTATTCGATGGCAGATATCATCACCCTCCGTTCTTTCTGCGAAGAAAGCGGACAGAAATCGGTGAATCTGGAAAAACTGCGAAGAATGGAAGAATACGCCGAATCGAGAGTGTGCCGAAGAAGAATCCTCCTGAATTATTTCGGAGAGACCTCCAGCAAGGATTGTGGCCATTGTGATGTCTGCAACAATCCTCCACGTACCTTCGATGGTACCGTACTTACCCAGAAGGCGCTGAGTGCCGTGGTCCGTGCGGGCGAAAAGATTGCCGTGGGCACCTGCATCGAGATATTGAGAGGCATGCAGACGCCTGCCATTGCGAGAAATCACTATAACGAATTGAAGACCTTCGGTGTGGGCAAGGATGTGAGCGTGCGCGATTGGCAGACCTATCTGCTGCAGATGCTCCAGATGGGATTCTTCGAGGTAGCGTATAATATGCATAACCAGATGAAGGTCACGCCATTAGGCTGGAAGGTCCTCAAGGGAGAACACCAGGTTTCATTGGCGATTATGGAGAACAAAGACCTGCAGAGCCGGACTCAAGGAAGAGGAGCCGGAGGAAGAGCAGGAAGAACTGGACATGGAAACAGACAGGATTCCGACAGTCATCTTCCTTTCGGAGATCATAACATCCCAGTGGTACATGCCGAGCGTGTGATTTTCGAGGAAGAAATGGCGGGTGTAGAAGACAAGAAGCTTTTCGAGTATCTGCGTAAGATACGCAAGAATCTTGCCGATGAGCAGGGCTATCCTCCATACATCGTGTTATCAGATAAGAGTCTGCACGAATTAACCAAGATGAAGCCAACCACCCTCCAGGCATTCGGTCTCATCAGCGGTATCGGCGAATTCAAGATCAAGAAATATGGCGATACATTTATTAAAGCCATCAAGAAATATACAGGCAAATAGCCTATACTCCACTCGCCCTGAAAGGGCGTGTGGGGATAACAAGAAAAAGCAAAACATAAAAAAGAGATAATCCGGGAAACCAGATTACCTCTTTTTTTATGATGAAACGGGGAAGCTTAGTTATTCACGCTACCTCCCACAATATCGAGCAATTCATTCGTAATGGCCTGTTGACGACTCTTGTTGTACTGAAGATTCAGTTCACGCAAGAGTTCATCGGCATTATCCGTAGCAGTCTGCATGGCAACCATACGGGCTGCATGCTCACTCGCCTGACTATCCAACAAAGCAGTGTAAACCATCAGATGAAGCTGCTTAGGAATCAATACACCCAAAACAGTCTCCAGATCCGGCTCCACGATGAAGTCATCGTTCAGAGGATGCGCCTCTGCACGCTGTCTTTCATCCTCACCAGCCTGCTTCTTGCGCAGATACTCCTGAGCCTTAGCCGTAGCCACATTCGATGTGAGGTCACGGTCGTTGTCCTCTCCTATCGCCTCCGTGCTGAGGTCGATAGGCAGGAAAGTCTTCTGGGTCAGGATCTGCGAACCGGCACTCTTGAAGTGGTGATAGATCATCTCCACCTTGTCGAGTTCACCAGCTGCATACTGCTTGGCAAGCTTGCGGGCGATGTCGGCACAAGCGCCAGAATTAGGATGATCAGCAAGATCCAAGAAGTTACCGCCAATCTTCAAACCCAGCTTCTGTGCCTTCTCAGCCACCTTTCTGCCGATAGGATATACCGTGATGTCGTCAATGCCATGAGCCTTATACTCGTCCACCGCCTGAATCATCATCTTGATGACGTTGGAGTTGAAACCACCACACAAGCTGCTGTTAGAGCTATATACGATGAGAGCCACACGTTTGATTTCCTTGTGCTCCACCTGCAACTCATGGTCCACATTCGGAGTACTCACCAGGAAGCTCTTCAGGATATGCTCCAGCATATTCTCATAAGGCAGCATATTCTGGATAGCTACCTGAGCATGATGCAACTTGCTGGATGCCACCATCTTCATCGCACTCGTAATCTTACGGGTACTGTTGACGCTGGCGATGCGAGTCTTAATCTCTTTTAATGACGGCATAGGCTATTACGCTTTATATTGTCCTGCTACATTAGCCATGGTATCCTTGATCACTGCGATGCAATCGTCGGTGAGCTTACCATCAGCCAAAGTCTCAATTACGTCGGCGTGCTGGCTGCGCATAGCGTCGAGGAACTGATCCTGGCAATCGCGAACCTTGTCCATTGGCACGTCGTGCATCAGTCCGTGCACACCACAATAGAGGATAGCCACCTGCTCGCCCACTGGCATAGGGCGATACTGAGGCTGAACCAGCAACTGGTCGTTCTTTCTACCACGGTCCAGTGTCATCGCTGTTACGGCATCCATATCGCTAGAGAACTTAGAGAAAGCCTCCAGCTCACGATACTGAGCCATATCGATCTTCAGGGTACCAGCCACCTTCTTCATACTCTTGATCTGGGCAGAACCACCTACACGAGATACAGAGATACCTACGTTGATAGCTGGGCGGAAGCCCTGGTTGAAGAGGTCGGTCTCCAGGAAGATCTGACCGTCGGTGATAGAAATCACGTTGGTTGGGATGTATGCAGAAACGTCACCAGCCTGGGTCTCGATGATTGGGAGGGCTGTCAAAGAGCCACCACCCTTCACCTTGCCCTTCAGGCACTCAGGAAGGTCGTTCATCTGCTCGGCTACCTCCTGCTGGTCGTTGATACGAGCGGCACGCTCCAACAGACGAGAGTGGAGATAGAACACATCACCAGGATAAGCCTCACGTCCTGATGGACGGCGGAGGATCAGTGATACCTCACGGTAAGCCACAGCCTGCTTACTCAAGTCATCATATACTACGAGGGCTGAGTAACCGCGGTCGCGGAAGTACTCACCGATGGCAGCACCAGCGAATGGTGCGTAATACTGCATGGCTGCAGGATCGGCAGCGGTAGCACTTACGATGATGGTATATGGCAGGGCGCCGTGCTCCTTCAGGTTCTGTACCAATGCTGCAACGGTAGATGCTTTCTGGCCGATGGCTACATAGATACAATATACAGGCTTGCCTGCCTCATAGAAACTCTTCTGGTTGATGATGGTATCCACTGCGATGGCAGTCTTACCGGTCTGACGGTCGCCGATGATCAACTCACGCTGTCCACGACCGATAGGAATCATGGAATCCACAGCCTTCAAACCTGTCTGCAGAGGCTCCTTCACTGGCTGACGATAGATCACACCAGGAGCCTTACGATCCAGCGGCATCTCGAAAGCGCCGGTGAGATCGATATCACCCAGACCGTCGATAGCCTGACCCAGAGGGTTAACGACACGACCTAAGAAGTTGTCGTTAACGCGGATAGAAGCGATACGGTGAGTACGCTTCACGCTCTGTCCCTCCTTGATGCCAGCAGTAGGACCTAAGAGGACACAACCTACATTGTCTTCCTCCAAGTTCATGACGATAGCCATCGTGCCGTTCTCGAACTCAAGAAGCTCATTAGCCTCGGCATTGCGAAGACCGTAGATACGAGCCACGCCATCGCTGACGGTAAGCACGGTACCTACCTCGTCAAACTGCTGAGAGCCATTCACCTCCTGGAGCTGCTGCTGAAGCACTTCAGACACCTCACTTGGTTTAATTTTATCTGACATTGTTTATTTACTTTGAAATTTGAACTTTGAAATTTGAACTTGATGATTACCTTTATTATAAAGAAGTAACCCTTTCCGTTCTCTTTCCGTTTTACTTTTTGAGCTGTGTCAGAATGTTGTTGAGCTTTGTCTTCACGCTCGCATCCATTCTGTAAGTATCATACTCAAGGATGAAACCGCCGATCAAATCAGGGTTCACCTCAGTCTTGAACTCCACAGTACCTTGCGTTCTCTGCTCCACCATCTTGCGCATCTTGTCCTCCGTAGAGGCATCAACGGCAGTGGCGGTGATCAGCTTACCGCGGATGATGTTCTTCTGTTTCCTGTAAAGAGTGATATACGAAGCAGCCATGAATTGCAGGGTGCTCTCCCTATCCTCCTTCAGGACGAGTGCGATGAACTTCTTGCTCAGATCCGATGGGTTCTTACCCAGGGCTGTGGTGAGAAGCGCCTGCTTCTTGTCCTTGGAAAGCATAGGGTTGTCTATCGTAAATCTCAGTTCAGGCACGTCGATGTAGCTCGTGTAGAGCGTCTGCATCTCCTGGTACACCTGATCTTCGAGCTTCATGCCGAGTGCTGCCTTGATGAGGGCACGGGCATAACGCACCGATATTACACCGATATCCATAAGCTTTACTGTTTGTTGTCAGAAGAAACCTCGTCCAGCAGTCGATTTATCATATCCATCTGTGCCTTGTCGTCAGAGAGCTTAGCCTTGAGCACCTTCTCTGCAATCTGAACAGAGAGCTCGGCAACCTGGCCACGGATTTCGCGGATGGCGTTCTGCTTTTCTGTCTCAATCTGTGCCTTGGCGTCAGAGAGCAGACGAGCGCCCTCTTCGCGAGCCTTGTCCTGTGCTTTCTCTACGATGGCATCGCGGGTATCAGCAGCCTCCTTGAGGATGGCAGCCTGCTTCTCGCGAGCTTCCTGCAAGATGGATTCACCTTCTTTTTGGATATTGGCAAGCTTCTCGTTGGCTTCGTGCGCTTTCTTCAGGCTCTCGTCGATGAAGGCCTTGCGCTTTGTCACCATCTTGACGATGGCTCCGAAACCAGCCTTTCTCAAGATGACGAAAACAATCAGAAAGACGACTGTCATCCAGAAAAGCAAACCGCTATCAGGAATCAATAAATCCATATATACTGGTTAAAGTTTTACTTAAACGTTTTATTTTAACTAACTCTGGAAAAGATCACCCACCCGCCCGCAAAGAGCAGAACTGATTCCGAGAGCATCAGATATCGGGGCATTCTGCAGATTTGCGAATGAATCGCGGCGGGAAGGGTGATATTCCTTTTATTACATAACGATAGCCAAGATGGCGATGATGACTGCGAAGAACGCAACACCCTCAACCAACGCAGCTGCGATGATCATAGAAGAACGGAGATCGCCCATCTTCTCTGGCTGGCGAGCCATAGCGTCCATAGCCTGGCCACCAATACGACCAATACCAATACCTGCGCCAATAGCGGCCAAACTTGCGCCGATTGCGGCACCTAACTTTGCGAGAGCATCTGCTGCTAATAAAAGTGATAACATAATCTTATAATTTAAGTTGTTAATATTTTCTTTTTTATTGTTTTATTTGAAATTTTTGCCTCTACATCAAATCATAAAGTTCAATGTTCAAACTTCAATGTTCAATGTATTAAGCAACCTCTGGCTCAGCCTCATGAGGCTGTACATGAGCCAGCGAGATGAATACTGCACTCAGCATGGTGAATACCAATGCCTGAATGTAGCTTACCAATATTTCGAGGAGCATCATGAAGACACTCATCGCAACACTCACAATTGTCATACCCGTACCTGCCAGATAGTTGGCCAGCATATTCTCACTGATGTTGAACATAATGAAAATAATAGCCGCAAACGCAAGGGCGATAGCGTGGCCCGCCATCATGTTGGCGAAGAGTCGGATAATCAAAGCCAACGGTTTCGTGAAGATTCCGAAGAGCTCGATGAATGGCATCAGTGGTACTGGCACCTTCAACCACGTTGGTACATCCGGCCAGAAGATTTCCTTCCAGTATTCCTTCGTACCGGTGAAGTTGGTGATCAGGAATGTCGTTACACCGAAGAATGCGGTGCAGGCGATATTACCCGTCAGGTTACCACCACCCGGAGGGAATGGTACGATACCCATGATGTTGGCAACGAAGATAAAGAAGAAGCAGGTAAGCAACCATGGTGCGTACTTTGGAGCTTCCTTACCCAGTGTAGCCTTGATCACATCGTCATATACCGACATGACGAACATGTGCATCAGTCCCGTGAATCCCTTTGGTGCAGGGTCATCCACCTTGTGCTTCCTGCACCAGCTGGCTGGAATCAGGATACACAGCAACAGGATGATAGCATCGATGAAGAGCACGCAAACGGTCTTCGTGATGGAGATGTCGAGAGGACGAACCTCCTGGCCTCCCACCTTCTCTACTATCTTGTTGGGATTCGCCTGCGCATCAGCGTTCTTGATCACCAGATTGAAAGGTCCGGGACGGTCTCCATTGGCATCCTTCTCTTCCGAGAATTCGCTGCTGCAGAACACGTGCCAGCCTGTGGTGGTATTCACGATGACAGGCAGATGAATCACTACGGGATGGTCTCCCACCTTTGTGATATGCCATTCATAAGAATCCTTGATATGACCCCACAATATCTCTTTCACGTCGATTTTTTCCTTTGCCGACACCTGCATTGGCGCCAGCGTGAAGAGCAGCATCGCCATCAAGAGGAATTGTTTGAGATGTTTCATATTCTTTAATTCTTACTTTGTTTATTAATTATTTGTCTCGGAGCCGCATTAAGAGAGGCGGCTCTTTTTCTCTACCCGAGCGAAGTAGATGCAGTCGAACACGAGAAGCATGACATAGAACAGGGCGAAGATGACGGTGAATCCCAGGATGTTCTGCTTGTCGCATGTCAGCACGTATATGAGGAACACCAGGGTACCGGCTACCATCTTGATGACCAGTGCCGCCAGGTAGAACTTGGCGAGATTGGCGGGAGATGATTTAGCCACAGCCTTCCAGGCTTCGCCATAAGCAGTACTTGCAACGAGCGAGAATATCGCACTAACTATCAGCGGGTTAACCACCCGTGGCAGTATATCATCGCATAAGGCAGAAACCCTACAGGCGAAGAGGATGGCAAGAGCCATGAGAGCTGTGAGCCACAGGGAAATCTGCTTGTACTTGATACCTGCCTGCCTGATAGCCTGCAAGCGCATCTTTTCATCTTTTTCCATGATCTGTCTTGTCAATATTGAGAATTATGAATTCTTAATTTTATACTTCTACGCAGAGGCTTACTTCGTTTTTCTTACATTCCACGAATCCGCCCTTGATGTTCATTGCCTGCTTGCCTTCCCTGGTGGTATATTCCACCTTGCCCACTTCGAGCGAAGAGATGATAGGCGCGTGATCCTTGAGAATCTCGAACGAGCCGAGGGTTCCCGGAACCAGTACGCTCTCTACCTCACCCTGGAAGACTACTTTCTCAGGAGATACTATCTTTAGCTGTAACATAAGCCGTGGATTTAAAGATTACGCCTGTGCTGCTGCGAGCAACTGCTTAGCCTTCTCCTTCGCATCCTCGATAGTACCTACGTTGAGGAATGCCTGCTCTGGCAGGTCATCCACCTCACCGTCGAGGATGGCGTTGAAGCCCTTGATAGTCTCTTCGATAGGTACCATCACACCCTTCAGACCGGTGAACTGCTCTGCTACGGTGAATGGCTGACTCAGGAAACGCTGTACACGGCGTGCACGGTTCACGGTCAACTTATCCTCATCAGAAAGCTCATCCATACCGAGGATGGCGATGATATCCTGCAACTCGTTGTAACGCTGCAGCAACTGCTTTACTCGCTGTGCACAGTCGTAGTGAGCCTTGCCCACGATCAGTGGGTCGAGGATACGAGAGGTAGAACCCAGTGGATCTACGGCAGGATAGATACCCAGAGAAGCAATCTTACGCGAAAGCTCTGTGGTGGCATCCAGGTGAGTAAAGGTGGTGGCTGGAGCAGGGTCGGTCAAGTCGTCGGCAGGCACATAAACGGCCTGTACTGAGGTGATGGAACCATTCTTGGTAGAAGTGATTCGCTCCTGCATGGCACCCATCTCAGAAGCCAGCGTTGGCTGATAACCTACGGCTGATGGCATACGGCCCAAGAGCGCAGATACCTCAGAACCAGCCTGGGTGAAACGGAAGATGTTATCGATGAAGAACATGATGTCGGCAGCCTCGCCGTTCTTGCCTCCGTGGTCACGGAACTCCTCGGCTACGGTCAAACCTGAAAGCGCTACTGAAGCACGTGCCCCAGGTGGCTCGTTCATCTGACCATACACCAGGGTAGCCTGACTCTTGGCAAGCTCCTCAGGGTCAACGAGTGAGAGGTCCCACTTACCTTCGTCCATAGCTTTACGGAACTTCTCGCCATACTTGATAACGCCAGACTCGAGCATGTCTCGAATCAAGTCGTTACCCTCACGAGTACGCTCACCTACACCAGCGAATACAGAGTAGCCGTTGTGTCCCTTGGCAATGTTGTTGATCAACTCCATGATGAGCACCGTCTTACCTACACCGGCACCTCCGAAAAGACCAATCTTACCACCCTTCATGTAAGGCTCGAGCAGGTCGATCACCTTGATACCGGTGGCAAGCATCTCCTTGTGCGTAGAGAGCTCGTCAAACTTCGGAGCCTCGCGGTGGATAGGATAAGCACCCTTCATGTCCAATTCGTTCATACCATCAATAGGCTGTCCGATTACATTCATCATACGGCCCTTGATCTGCTCTCCGGCAGGCATCATGATTGGGTTGCCAGTAACGGCAACTTCCAAGCCACGCTGCAAGCCGTCGGTATTGTCCATGGCGACACAGCGAACTGTATCCTCACCGATGTGCTGCTGCACCTCGATGACCAGGTCGCGTCCGTCTGGGCGTTTCACCTTCAGAGCTTCGTGAATTTTAGGAAGCACCTTCTCAGGGTTCTCGCCCTTGGTATCGAAATATACGTCGATAACCGGACCGATAATCTGCGAGATGCGTCCACTTACTTGTGACATAAGCTTATTAGTTTAAAAATTTATTTTTTAATATTTATATTTCGTTCTTTTGGTATTCGAGGTTCGTGATATCGGATTCCGGAAACCTGGTAATTAGATATTCCAGGAAAGACCCCCTAAAACCTTTCAAGGAAACGTTGGAACCCAGATATCCGAAAGCCCGAATCACGAATTTCGTTATACGCCTGCAAAAGTAACAACAATTTACGGAAGCCGCAAATTTTTCGGAAGTTTTATTTGTATTTTGCTCCGTTTTAAAACTTTTTTAGTTCCGTTTAAACCATTTTTACTTTTCATTCATTTCCTATAATTAATGCCGATAGCTGCATTGGATATCGAAATGCGATGCAAGGAGAAGCAGATTAGATGCTCAACTCATCCAATACCTTGATCAGCTTGCGGTCGAATGGCTTGTCTGAACGGATGGCCTCAGAAAGCGGTACGTAAACCACCTCGTTGTTGCGGACACCGATCATCACGTTGCGCTGACCCTGCATGATAGCCTCGATGGCACCGCAACCGGTACGGCTGGCGAGGATACGGTCGCGGGCTGATGGGCGGCCACCACGCTGCAGGTGACCGAGGATAGATACACGTACGTCGAACTCAGGGAACTCCTTGCGTACACGGTCGGCATAGTAGAGCGCGCCGCATTTAGGACTCTCAGACACGATGACGATACAGCTCTTCTTAGACTTGCGGATACCGCGCTCCATGAACTGAGCCAACTGGTCAACATCGGTAGAATCCTCTGGGATGATGGCTGCCTCTGCACCGCTGGCGATGGCAGAATTCTGTGCCAGGAATCCGGCATCACGGCCCATTACCTCGATGAAGAAGATACGCTCGTGGCTCTGCGCAGTATCACGGATACGGTCCACGCACTCCACGATGGTATTCATGGTTGTATCGTAACCGATGGTATTGTCAGTGCCATAGAGGTCGTTGTCGATAGTACCAGGCAGACCGATGCAGCAGACATCAAACTCACTTGCGAAGTTCATCGCACCGGTGAGCGAACCGTTACCACCGATTACCACCAGCGCATCGATTTCCTCTTTCTGGATATTCTCGAAAGCCTTCTGTCGGCCCTCTACTGTCATGAATTCCTTAGAACGTGCAGTCTTCAGCATCGTACCTCCGGTACCGATGATACCGCTCACGTTCTCAGTAGTGAAAGGCTTGATCTCGTCGTTGATCAGTCCATCGTAACCACGATAGATACCCTTCACGTTGAATCCGTTGTAGATAGCCGAACGGGTCACTGCACGGATCGCTGCGTTCATACCAGGAGCATCACCTCCAGAAGTCAAAATACCTATAGTCTTAATCTTTGCCATAACTATATATACCTTATTATATTATATATTAGTGATACATTAATAAAAAAAATATGCTTTCTTGTTGGTTCCGGGATGCGTGTTACATCCCCTTTTTCTTCTTTAGAACTTTCTGAATCTCTTTCGTCGTCTGATTCTTCCTGAATTTCTTTCGTCTGATTCTTCTTTTTGAATCTTCCTGAATCTCTTCCGTCTGATTCTTCTTTTTGAATCTCCTGAATCTCTTCCGTTTTCAGATTCTTTCTTTTCTTCTTCAGATATGGTTGTTTAAATCATTAAGTAAACGGCTCTTCCCATCAGGGTGTGCGAGAGCCAGAGGATAACGAGGCCAGCCACGCCACCCACGAGGGCCTTCCATCCGATATTGCGGAAGAACCAGCCCATGCGCATGTGCTCCATCTTCATCAGGGCGAGACCGCTGATGGTACCGATACCCAGCACATTGCCTCCTGCCATTACGCAGTAAGCGATTACCTGCCAGTAGAGACCGTTGGTATTATATACCGAATCCATGGCATAGGTAGGGTCGCCCAATCCCATCACATCGTGCAATGAGAAGAAGTTCATGGCGGTGGCAAAGTTGTCGAGTACCGTACTCAGCACTCCGGCAGCCACGCCATGCAGCCATACATTAGGGTGCTCCTCGCTGGTTCCCATCCAGCTGGAGAGGTCATAGAAGGCACCTGTCTCCTTCACCACGCCCACGGCGAGAATCATTCCCATCACGAAGAGAATCATCTGAATCACACCGTATTGCAGCACTCTAGGGGTACGACGCTCCACCATCGCATCCATGTTCATGAGCTTGCGATTGAAGATCTCGTTCACGATCCAGAGTACGCTGAGCACGCACAGGGCGCCCAGGAACGGGCTGAGCTTGGTGATGTTATGGAAGGTAGGGATAAACCACAGACCGCCGATTCCCACGAGGAGCATCAGCAATCTCTGCCACTTGTTCAGGCGGGTATCATCGCCACGGAAAGGCATCACAATCCACTCTGTCTCAACTCTTTCGGGCAGCATACGCTGCATCAGCAGGGTTGGAATCAACCACGCTGCAAGACAAGGGAGGAGTAATGAAAAGGAGAAAACGGTGGCTGTAACAGCCCCTGAATTCCAGAGTACCAGACCTTCCGGGTTACCAATCACGGTGAGCGCACCGCCACAGTTGGCAGCTACGAGGATGGCGCTTCCATACACCATTCTCTGTCTTCTGCTCGGGATGATGCCATGCATCATGGTAAGCATCATCACGGTGGTAGTGAGGTTATCGAGATTGATGGAAATAAGGAAAGTAACGATGGCGAGTGTCCACAGCATCTTCTTGCTGCTGCGTGTGCGAAGCAACTGGCGCACGAAGTCGAAGCAGCCGTTGTTGTTGAGGATTTCTACGATCGTCATCGTAGCGAGCAGGAACATCACGATCTCCGCTGCCCTACCCACCTGTGGGAGGAAGATGTGTCGGGAGATGAAGTACTTGACGGAAGTACTGGTTGATTCCATTTCGCTGAAATTGAGGAAGCGGGTATAATCCGCTGAATGTTCGCTAGTTACGAAGTCCATACCGAAGCATATATACAGCACCCATCCCACCGTTCCGGCGAAGATAGCCACGGCAGCACGGTTTACTTTGGTCACGTTCTCAGTTGCAATGAGCACGCAGGCCAGGATCAGTATGGTTAAAATGACTAGTGTCATATCTACTCAATCGTTAGTTCATATTTTCATAATCAAGGGCAAAGGTAACAAAATATTTGTAATCCCCAACATTTCTGTGATTTTTTTTAATGAATTTAACGCAAAATTCATGCAACTGGCGACTTAAACCACATGTTATAAGGTCACGCAGTTCCGGTTCCACGACCGAACAGGTCGCTTTCCGTTTAAATTCCGTGCGTAATCCGTGCAGCAAGAATGTATCCGATAACTCCGCGTAATCCGATGAAGAAAAAAAACGATGAAAAGAATATCCGATGAAGACATTATATATAATAAGTAGGAACCACAAGAATCGCCCTCAAACCGCCCCATTTAGTTAAATATCATTAATAAACCGAAGAAAAACAAACACAAATGCTTGTAACTCAAAGAAAATGAGTAATTTTGCGCCCGATTTCAACAATATATAAAGTCAAACTTTATTAATTTAAATTTTTTAATTATTTTTTATGTCAAATTTTAAGAACGTACAGCCACTCGACGACTTCAATTGGGATGAGTTCGAGAATGGCACAAACGCAGGCGTCAGCAAAACAGACCTCGAGAAGGCCTATGACGAAACACTTAACAAGGTAACTGAGCACCAGGTTGTTGAGGGTACCGTAATCTCTGTTGATAAGAAAGAGGTTATCGTAAACATCGGCTACAAGAGCGACGGTATCATTCCAGCTTCTGAGTTCCGTTACAACCCAGACCTCAAGGTAGGCGACAAGGTTGAGGTTTACGTAGAGAACCAGGAGGACACAAAGGGTCAGTTGGTACTCTCTCACAAGAAGGCTCGCCTCAGCAAGTCTTGGGAGCGTGTTAACGCTGCTCTCGAGAACGAGGAGATCATCCAGGGTTACATCAAGTGCCGCACTAAGGGCGGTATGATCGTTGACGTCTTCGGTATCGAGGCTTTCTTGCCAGGAAGCCAGATCGACGTTCACCCTATACGCGACTACGACGTATTCGTAGGCAAGACAATGGAGTTCAAGGTTGTAAAGATCAACCAGGAGTTCCGCAACGTCGTTGTATCTCACAAGGCGCTCATCGAGCAGGAGCTCGAGCAGCAGCGTAAGGAGATCATCGGCAAGCTCGAGAAGGGTCAGATCCTCGAGGGTACCGTTAAGAACATCACTACTTACGGTGTATTCGTTGACCTCGGCGGTGTTGACGGTTTGATCCACATCACAGACCTCTCTTGGGGCCGCGTTAGCGATCCACACGAGGTTGTATCTCTCGACCAGAAGATCAACGTTGTTATCCTCGACTTCGATGAGGAGAAGAAGCGTATCGCTCTCGGTTTGAAGCAGCTCACTCCACATCCATGGGATGCACTTGATCCAAACCTCAAGGTAGGTGATCACGTGAAGGGTAAGGTAGTGGTTATGGCTGACTACGGTGCATTCGTTGAGATTGCTCCAGGTGTAGAGGGCTTGATCCACGTTTCTGAGATGTCTTGGAGCCAGCACCTCCGTTCAGCTAACGACTTCATGAAGGTTGGCGACGAGGTAGAGGCTGTTATCCTGACTCTCGACCGCGCTGAGCGCAAGATGAGCCTCGGTATCAAGCAGCTCAAGGAAGATCCATGGGAGTGCATCGAGACTAAGTTCCCTATCGGCAGCAAGCACGTTGCTAAGGTTCGCAACTTCACTAACTTCGGTATCTTCGTAGAGCTCGCAGAGGGCGTTGACGGTCTGATCCACATCTCTGACCTCTCTTGGACCAAGAAGATCAAGCACCCATCTGAGTTCACTACAGTTGGTGCTACTCTCGACGTAGTAGTTCTCGAGATCGACAAGGAGAACCGCCGCTTGAGCCTCGGCCACAAGCAGTTGGAGAAGAACCCATGGGATGAGTATGAGACAATCTACACTCCAGGTTCTGTACACAAGGGTACCATCGTTGAGATGATGGATAAGGGTGCTGTAGTTGCTCTCGCAGAGGGTGGCGAAGGCTTCGCTACTCCAAAGCACCTCACCAAGGAGGACGGCTCAATGGCTAAGAAGGGCGAGGAGCTCGACTTCAAGGTAATCGAGTTCGTTAAGGAGACAAAGCGTATCATCCTCTCTCACTCTCGTACATTCGAGGAGGGCAAGGACGAGCCTATCTCTAAGCCAGCTCACAAGCGTGGTGGTAACGGTGGTCGCAAGAACGAGACTCCAGCTATCAACAACGTAGCTGCTGGTACTTCACTCGGCGACATCGATGCTCTTGCTAAGTTGAAGGCTCAGATGGAGGGCAAGGCTTAATCTCCTGGAGATAAAGCATTTGCTATTCATTAGCTAAATAAAAATTTTAAGGGGACTGAAATCTCATTTCTGAGATTTCAGTCCCCTTTTTTTGTGTGGGTGGGAAAATGTGGATGGCAGAGGGAAGAATTGTCTTTTTTAAAAGTTTTTTATTTTTTCAAGAAACCGTACTCGTACACCTTAGGCTCTATCTTCTGTGCAAGAACCTTCAGTCTTTGGCGAAGTTCTGCCATAAGCTGATTGTAATGTTCGTCTTGGCTGCCTGTGTTCATTTTGCCCTTGTCGTTCACGCCTTGGAAATGCAAGCGAATGTCGTATAGGGCTGCGTCGGCGATGGCTTCGGGCTGTTCGTGATAATATCTCCACAGAGCCTTTCCTGCCTCCATCACGGCTTGTGCCTCTGGGCTGAATGCGATAGGAGTATTAGGCTGCTGGGGAGCAATGGCAGTAGCGGTGCTGGCTTGACAAGATGAGCTTGTTCCATTTTGCCCCCCCCATAATTGGGGTATCGCCAAACAGACTTTGCTGTACTGGCTGTGTTTTCTTTTGCCCAGTCTTGCCCTTGCCTCGGATATAGTCACTCATGAAATGGCTCTTGAAGGCTTCCTTGGCATCCACTTCTTGCTCAGTGAATGGGATCCAATGGTTAGTGCCCTGTACAGCCTGTATGTTGTTATTGAACAATGTATAGGCAAGGCAGTCGCTCTGAAACTCCAAGTCGGTCTTCCATCCATCATTAGGATACAAGAACTGGTCTCGGTCGTTGAGCCAAGTGGCTTCTATAGAGTGGCAAACTGCGATGTAAATCGTGCATTCTTTTACATTGTAGTCTGTAACCCAACTACCACGTGGTGACTTCATTTGAGCTTTGTCGTTCATGATGAAATTATAGTTCACATTTGAAAAATCATGTGAGCGACATGACATGAATCCGATTTTCATTTCATTGGGCTTGTTGCGCATCTCGATAATCCAGTCGTTGATAGATGGCATCCCATCAAAAGGAGCCAAAGTCTTCTTGCCGATAAATTCTCCCTTTCTGTTGTAAACATCCGTAATGGTCTCTGTGAAGACATCGTAATCGTCCAAATGCCAAATGAAGAATCCTATAGGGAATTTTCCCTTTACATTATCAAATGTATCGGCTGGAACAATAAAATTTCGACCGAGCTTCGCTCGGAACGTTTTTCGGAAATCACGGAAGTTGGGTGCTTGCGCAATTTTCAACTTTGAAAATTGCGCAAGCACCGCTGTAGGGATTTCATCATATATTCTGATGATGAACTGAGCAAATAATTCTCGCCCTGCGATTCCTATCTTATCTAAGTATTTCTTGTATGTCAGATGCTTTACTGCCACATTGGTTTTCTGCATACCGCCTCCAGCTGCAATAACCTTTCTGTTTCCTGCCTCCGCATACGGCGGATTGATATAAATGACGAGTTTCTTGCGCTTCTCCTCGTCTTTCAATATCTCGATGAGCGACTCTGGGAGTTTGCTCTCCTCTGGCTTGTCGAGGTTGAAAGGATCGTTGAGGAAGTCGAACTGGAATACATGGCTGTCGAGCAAGTTACTGCCGCCGTGCTCCCCACGCAAAGCCTTGTTCATCGTGGCGATGCGGGTGTGCATCACCTCCACATCTGCCTTGTCGAGGGTAGATGCGTAGATGTTGTACTTGTTGGTCAAGCCTGCCAGCAAGTTACCCGTACCAGCACAGCAATCCCAGATATAGTATTCCTCCTGCCAGTTCTCGCCAAGTTCTCTTGCGAGGTATTCCTGCGATAGCTCCACCCACTGCGGAGGAGTGAAGAATGAGCCTTTGCGCTCCCTTACGTCCTGTGGCACGAGCAAGTCTCGGCGTTCCACCATCTTGTCCCAGTATTTGCGACGAGGTGGACGCTTGTATCGGTTCCAAAATTGAGTGTGCGCATTCTGGTTGTCGAGGAATACGGCTTGGGTATAGTTTTCCAGCCCAGTGTCGTTCACACGGCGGTCGAGCACGTAGTGGTCTGACTTCAGAAGCACGAAGAGTTTTTCCTTGAGTGTGGTGTTGTTGGCAGAGAGTAGGTCAGCGAGGTAGAAGTCGGCATCGATGATGCCAGCCTCCTTCAGCTTGTCCCAGTCACCGTTGATGGTTGGTTTCACCTCGGCGCACCATTTGCGGTAAATGTGGGTAAAGTTGTTGATAGTTACCTGTATCTGCTTCACGCCGTCCTGTCCCATGCGGAAATTTCGCTTGATAAACTGGCGCAGTTCCTTCTCGTCGGTGGCGTAGCGGAAGAGCACCAGTTGCTTTTTCATCAACGAGGAGAGTAGCCCAAGGAGTTGCTGGAACTCCTTCGACTGGTGGTCGGATGGGGTGACGTTCCAGTTGAAGTCGTTCTGGGAGAACACATCCATCACCTCATGGTATGGCACGAAGGCTATCTTCTCGGCGTCGAACGCACCGAGAAATGCTGGTGGCAGCTTGTCCTCGTAAGTGCGGGCCTTACCGATGGTGAGGATGAGTTGTATGAACGATTCCATTATGTCGTACGATGTGCCCTTCTTGGCTTCCGCCCAGAGCAGGTATTCGGTTTCGAAGAGTTGCGGACCGTGCGTAGGCACAGCCACGGCAAAGTCTATATTGCCGATAACTGGCGTGGAGTCATAGGTGGCGAACCAGTCTGCCGCCACCTTGTTCTTCAGTTCCGCCTCCTGTATGTTGCCATAAAATGATGTTGCCATGATGTGATGATGTGTTATTGTCTGTATATTTTGCTTTATTTCTCAGGTCTTGTCGTGATGCCCTCAAGAATCTCGCTTAGCTATGTAGTTGACTGCTGCCATGAGGGTATGAATGATAAACCCCAGCCTCATTTTTATATTCTGTCTGCAGCTGCACGTATGCGGTTTGCCACCTCGCATAATGCGCCACGAAGCATAGTCTTTTCCTCTTCGGTGAAACCTCCCACTCCACCATTTCCATCGATGCCATCGAGCTTGTAATAAAGCCATGATGCCGACTTGCCGAAATATGTATGTGCTATCTCTCGCCACGACACGAGCATCTGAATATCCTGGATACGCTGCTTTACAGCACTATCCTTGGTCTGATCATCGTTTTGTTTAATAATTTTCATATCAAAAATTGCTTAAATGAAGTCTCCGGCACGGAATCGTGCCGGGGACTGGGATATGTGAATAGTTAACTCTATGTCAACTGCAAAGAGCTAATGCGTTGTCCAATCTCCTGAACGGCACGATTGAAAATATCTTTCTGCTCGGAATTGAGCGTGTAAACATGACCGCGAACCTCTGAGCCATTGAGACGCTGAGAGAGCCATGCAGCGCTTTTTCCGAAGTATTCCTGTGCGATGTATCGAAGTGGCAGCAACTTGTAATCTTCCTTTGCAAGCTGCTCACGCAAAGTCTGGACTTCACTCTGAAGCTGATCGATCTTTTGGTTGATAAAAACCTTCGCCTCCTCTCTAAAGCTATCATCAGCATTTAATTTGATGTAGTTTAAAATCTCAGTTTTTCGAGCTTCGCTCTTTTCGTCTTCCTTGCCTGCAAGAGAAGCGTATTCCCTAAGTAAATCCATGTTATTATTCATACCTATCTTTTTTATTCCCCTCCCGAAGGAGGGGAGATTTTTAAAAATCTAGTTATCTATTAACGATGCAAAAATACATAAAATTCTTTTAACAACCAAATGAAACATAAATTTTCTTTTATGTTTAACTCGTTTTTAACGTTTGGAGACGATAAAGCCCCCGATGCGTCACGCACCAGGGGCTCAGAAATCTATTAACTATGTTCCTATCATTATATGAAAACTGTCGTGCTTTAAATTACGGCAGTCTGTAATTCTTTAGCTATTTGATGCAGGCATTCCAAAATCTGCGACTTTCTCTTTTTGCCAGGCTCATGGAATGTGTATGGCTACTAAGGGATTATTTCAACTTTCTAATCTGCTCTTCTGTCAATCCTGTCATTTTCATCACCGTAGCATCATCCATACCATTCTTAGTCAGATTTTCTACCATACGTCTCAGCATCTCCTGCTGCTCAAACAGGTCGGCATCCTTCTGCTTGATGGCCTTCTCTTGCTCAAGAAGGTCGGCATTCTTCTGCTTGATGGTCTTCTCTTGTTCTAGAAGGTCGGCATCCTTCTTTTCAATAAGTTTTGCCTGCTCCATAATCGCAGTATCACGATCCTCTAAAGCCTTGAAGAACTCAGCTTCAGCATTCATCTGATAACGCATTTCAGGATCAGCGGCAGCCGACTGAAGTCTATGAACAATATATTCCATTTCACCATCACCAGCATACTGCGATTCATCTACTCTCAATACTCTCCTATCCTCCTCGTAAGCAAGAGTCTGGTCGAAGACACTCAGCACTCTCTCCAAGTGATTATTCACCTTGCCTCTTAGCAAAGGAATCTGTACGATGATGCTGTCGTGCTGCAGACTCTCCACAAACGGATCTGGCTGATCAAGCACAACTTCCTTCCCCTCGTAGTCGTAAATGCGATGCTGGGCATAGACCACAGGCTCATTGATTTCACCTACACGATGACCCAACAGATACACGGCAACAGTAGGAAGAGCATACTTATTGTCAGATTCTTTCGTCATATTCTCCTTGTTGTTATATTGCAAGGCGAGATATTGGCGGAAGCGTAAAGTTTCCGTCTCAAGCCATGTTTTCTGCAGTTCGATAAGAATCAGTTTCTGTGAACCATCCTTCTCCTTCACCTTGGCGGCGAAGTCGATTCTGAACATGGAAATGGCATTACGATTGATATTGCTGTATTCGTTGCGGCGCATCTTTACCTCCAGCACCTCCTTCTGCAAGAGTGCCGAAAGAATGGTCTTAGCGATGCGCTCGTCCTCCATCAGGTATTTGAACACGGCATCATAAAGTGGATTTGCAACATATACCATCATAACTTACTATTTATTAATTGAAAGAATTGTTTTAACTCCTATCCTGCAAATATACGCCAATTATCCGAAACCACCAAATTATTTCTGTTAAATCTCGCAGTATTAAGTGGCAAAAAAATATTTTTATCACTTCATCTACTATAGTCACGAAGTATTCATCTCTTTGGCTATGTCACGGAATTTTCATTTTTTTGCAATGCGTAAGGCAATGTCGCCTTTGCATTAAACAAAAGTAATGAAAAAGAACACAGAAAACAGACCAAGACCCAAGGCTACCATCTACATTCAATATGATGCAGAGAAGGCAGAAAAATTCACAGGTTACACCACAAGATGGAAAATGCAGAGAAAGGAAACCTTGAACATCAGCCTCTTCATCCGAGAGTTGAATGAGCAATACAAGATTACGAAATCAGCCTTTCACGAGACAAGTGGAATACACAACAAGGTATTCAACAAATACCTGAACGTACCCGACAACTGCAGCCTGTCAACGGAAGCTATCGAGCGCATTGCCGTATGCATCCTCCTCCTGGAGCCACCCCTCAACGCACACCCAGAATTTGAAGCCGACTGCGAGAAAAAGAAAGGAGGCTTCCGTGGGGTGATTGCCAACATGAGTGATGAAAATATCGAAGATATGAGAAAGGATTTTCGTAAAGTATTCGGAACGTTCGGTTATCATCTGACACACTCTATCGAGAGCCTGGATGAGCTTAACGAACTGAATGTATTCTACTTCAACAAATTCACTAACGTAAATGGTAAATTGAAATGAAAAACAACACAACCAGCAATGACACCTGCTACACCATCCAGCCGCTCACCACCTGCATCGATATCAGGACGGAGCGAAGACTCATCGCCAGCTGGCATACCAGCGGGCTGACGGATACGCAGATCCGCAAAATGCTGATGCTCTACTTCGGAGAACCGGCATGGATGAACCAGCAGAAACTGTATGACAGTTATAGATTTAAGGACATCGTAGAGGGACTGCGATTCCATAGCCGACATGATTTCGTGGAAATCCTGCTCAGATGCACAGGATTCGGATTCATCTGGAAAAATGATGAGAAGCCTCATACCGACCAGAATCTCATGGCGTTTTACACTCCTATCTGGCATGTCAGCGACGAGAAAGATATGGGAAACAACCCCGATTTGAACTCAAGCGTGCAAACCTTGCACCCCGTTATTAATAATAATATATATATTGAAAAGAAAAATAATAAAAAGAAAAATTTAAGCAAGAATGTAACGGGGTGCAAAACTTGCTCGGCTGAGCACGAGAAGGAAGTGGAAGCTGCAGCCAAGGCGCTCCTCAATTACATCGGAACCGACCCGGATGCTTACGCCAAGGTGGTAAAGCCCGTGAATGAAATAACGCAAAAGCTTAATCCGAATCTCTACATAAATCCGGAGGAAGCCTGCCCTACCAACATGGCTACAAACACATTCTTCAACGACTATCTGTATCCCTATCTGCTCAAGAACAGCAAGGTGATGATGAACATCAAGAACCCGGTGGGCAAAAGCTGCTGGCTCGCCAATCTCATCAAATACGATTTCATGCAGAAGAACATCATGCGTGCCGTGAATGATGCCACCAAGTACCTCAAGCTGCATGCGGCAGAAATGATGCGGCAGTATCGACCGATCTCGAATTTCGAGTATCAGGACAAAGTGTCGAAGCAGAGATTCTATGATACGACACGAAGTGATGGCACCCAGGAGCAGCATCGAATACCACAGGATGCTGCGCCGAGACCATCCGGCAACGCTGCCTGGAACAAATTCTCGCACACCTGGGTTGTTCCAAAGTAAACCACAGTCAAACAAACAATAAAACAACAACATAAAATTACTAAAAACATGGAAGAAGACCAACAAAATCAAAACAAAAATGAGAAGCCACGTTACTATGCTACCGACTTCAATGAAATCAAGGAAAATCTCTCTGATGAAGAGAAGCTGCTCTTCGAGAGATACAAGGAAATGCTGAGCGGCATCATCCCTGCTGATTCAGCTTCATCAGCTCCTGCAAACGATGATGCATTCTCATCAGCTTCATCATCTCCTTCAAATGATGCTCCATCCCCCAAGAATCTCCTCAATCACCTGAAGAACATCAGCCAGAAAACCATGAAGCTGATGGCTGGAGGAAAGCTCGACATCCAAGTGACATGTCCGAAATGCGGAAAGCGTCACTGCTTCATCAAGGTTGATAACGGATTGACCCACTGCTGGTCGTGCAACTGGAGCGGATACCTGGAGGAGATGAAATCGCTCCTCGGAAAGGGCAGCGGTAAGGTGAACGGAAACTACTATGCCAACGCACAGAAAAAGCAGCAGGATGAACACAAGGCCAAAGACTACGTGCCCATGCTGCCCGACGACTTCCTCGAGATAGATGCCGAAACCCGATCCTGGCTCTACCCCATCTACCCCTTCAAAAACCAGGAAGATCAGCAGCAGTTCATCGACCACTTCCACCCCGCCAACCTCCTCTCGCGCCATCCCAAGGCCCGTCCCCTGATCAGCGCCACCGAACTCGCCTCGCTCCAGTCGATGGTGCAGCGATATATCCAGGCGATGAAGATCTCGCCCGACATCATCGTACAGGAAGGAGTGATGTGCGCATGGATGAAGCAGACGGCGGATGACCCCAAAAGCGAGGACCCGAAAGGCGTGGAGATGGTGCCTGCCATCGCCTACTGCAACTACCTGGACGGAAAGATCATCAACGTGAAGTTCCGCTCCGTGCAGCAGCACCCCATCACCGGCGAGTGGAGCAAGCTCTTCTGCCAGGTTTCCCCCACCAAGCCCTGCGCCCCCTACGGCATCGACAGCATCAACCTGCTCCGACCCGACGCTCAGCCCATCCGCCAGCTCATCATCACCGAAGGCGAAAAGGACCGGCTCACGCTGATGACCTGCGGATTCCCCTACGTGCTGAGCATCGCCAACGGCGCCAGCACCAACATCGAGGAGAGTCACGAGGCTTTCGACGAGTGGATTCAGCAGGCGGGCGAAATCATCATCTGCGGCGATACCGACCGCCCGGGCCGCCGACTGGTAAAACTCCTGATAGAGCAATACCAGACCCGCGCCAAGGTTACCACGCTGCCGCAGGGCAAGAAGGACATCAGCGAGGTATATGAGGCATTCGGAAGCCGCGAGGTGCAGCGAATCATAGCCGAAGCGCAGGGCATCAGCGACGCCGACATCTACGACCTCTCCGAGCACAAGGAAGACATTCTCGACATCATGATGGGCAACTACGACCGTGGCTACGAGGTGGGGATGGGCGGACTCACCGACGGCATCTTCCACCCCACTTCCGAGGGCGGACTCATCATCCTCACCGGTCGCCCTAACTCGGGAAAGACGGATTTCCTCAACTGTCTGATGGCGCATCTGATGTACCACAACCAGAAGTGCGTGGCGTTCTTCTCGTTCGAGAAACCTATCAAGGGCAAGCACGTGAGGGAGATTGCCCGCATAGCCCTGGGGGTGAGGAACACGGAGAATATGGACGGCGCAGAATCGCCCGATGAGGCAAGACAGGAGAACCAGAAGGTGCTGGATTACCTGTCGGAGCACATGGTGGATTTCGACACGAAGACCCGTCTGCCCGACAGCAACTACATCATCGGAATGATGGAGGCGATGATGAACCGCAAGAAGCAGAAGATAGATTATCTGGTGATAGACCCGTATGTGTTCATCAACATGACCGAGGGCGGCAGCCGTGCCACGGAGACGGAGAAGGTGAGACTGATGCTGACGAAGCTGCAGGCATGGAGCCGTACGCGCCACATCTGGACGGTGGTGGTGGCTCACCCGAGAATACAGTACAAGGACGGTCACGAGGCATTTCCGCCGCTGGATATCTACTCCGTAGCGGGCAGTGCCCAGTGGGCGAACCTCGCCGACTTCCTGCTCACCGTAAACCGAATCTCGAAGCCCGAGGAGGGCAAGATGTTTACCATCGTAGAGATGCTGAAGGTGAGAGACCAGGAGTTCTGTCATCCCGGAAAGGTGTACTACGTGCGCCAGCCCTGCGGCAGATACGACGAAAGGGAATCGGAGAACGACTGCATAGCCGAGGCGATGCAGGGCAAGGTGCTGGCGAAGGACGATGAACCCTGGAGATAGTGAATAGTGATTCATATTTTGCGCCAGCAATCATATTTTTCTAAAATAATACGCCTATGACAAGAGAAGAGTACAACGAGCTGAGAGCCCGTGCCCACGAGCAGATGCTCGACGACTATAAGTGGATGCTGGATCAGGAATCGGGCATCCGGGAGTGGCGATGTCCCAAGAGATGGATCATCGAGTTCGTACACGATGTGAGCGACTATGTGATGGTGAGGAGCAGCGGCGAGGAGGACGTGGGCGATGAGTGGCACGATGATTTCCTGCGCCCCATCCCCCTGCAGAAGCTCTACCGCCAGTTCTTCCAGAAGAGCTGCATTCCCCCACCCAATCATCCTGATAAGGCGCTGAGCAAGCTCAGGGGCATGGAGCAGCGCAACAGCATCTACCCCGACAGCATCACGAGATTCTACATGGAGCAGCTGCAGAAGAATCCTCCCTGCCGAATCATCGAGCTGCTGATCATGGAAGGAGGAGAAAGCTGAAAAGAGCCTCTATTGGCTTGGAATAGAGCCTCTATTGGTCTGGAATAGAGCCTCTTTTACCCTGCAATAGAGCCTCTTTTGGCGATGAAATGAGCCTAAAACAAACGTTACGTTAGGCTCATTTCTGACCCAAAAGAGGCTCAAATGATTTCCCAAACGGGGTAACCCTCAATGTAACCCTCGCAGTAACCCCCAAACCCTTGACAAACCCGAAAAAATTTCGTATCTTTGCATCGTAAACCAATCAATAATGCTTATGGAAACACACACAATGTTAGAACTGGAGAGGATGCAGCAGATGCTCCTCTCCACTCACTTCGCCCTCGGAGAGTTTCTCCGCTCAGGCACCGCCATCAAGTATGGCATCGACAACACTCCACAAAGCTCCATGGTCATCATCCGTCTGATGATGCTGTGCGAGCAGGTGCTGGAACCACTTCGTCTGCATTGCGGCATCATCACCATCACGAGCGGGTATCGCTGTCCGCAGCTCAACCTCGCCGTACATGGCGTACCGGGAAGTCAGCACACCCTGGGCGAGGCTGCCGACATCTTCATCCCGAACGAGGAGATTCTGGCGAAGTACAGAAAATTCATAGAATCGAGCTGCACCTTCGACCAGCTGATCCTGGAGCCTCGCGGCGCCTCTCCCGGCAATCACCGCTGGCTGCACGTAAGCTACACCATGCGGCGGAAGAATCGTCAGCAGGTATTGATGTAAAATTTTCTAATAACCTGATAAAAAGAGATGATTTTTTCTAATAACATTAAAATAAACAGAAAGGAGATACAAAATGAAGAAAGACACATGGAAAACCGTTATCCAGATTGCGATTTCTATTCTCACGGCGATTGCCACCACCCTGGGGGTAACCTCGTGCATGGGTAGCTAACGCAGAGAAATCTGCGTCATCTGCGAAATCTGCGTGACAAAAAAACGATGAAGAAAGAAAAATGAATGTTTAACCCTTTAAATCTAAATGAGTATGGCAAAATTCAGAAAAGTGAAAAACAACCGCAAGAACTCCCCTACCAGGGGAATGATCTACGGTAGAGCAGTAGTGAACAGAGTGGTGCACACCAGCGCCATCGCCAAGAAGATTACCGAGCGATGCACCGTTACCGAACCAGACATCCTGGCCGTGATCAACGCCCTGATGACAGAGATCTCAGCCAACATCTCCGAAGGCAACAAGGTGGTGCTCGACAACTTCGGAAGCTTCAAGCTCGGCATCAGAACTTCCCCAGCCGTAAGCGCCAAGAAGTTCACCCAAGCCAACATCAAGGCTATGTACATCATCTACTCACCTTACTCTGTCATGGACCAGGGCAAGCGAGTAAAGCCGATGCTCAGTGGCATCAAGATGGAGGAGATGACCGAGTACAACGGCATCGAAGACAAGGAAAATGGCGGAGGAACTTCAGGTGGAACTTCAGGCGGCGGAACTTCTGGTGGAACCGATAAGGACAATACCGGTGATACCTCCGGCGGCACCGACAAGGACAACCCAAGCGGCGGCAACACCCCATCAGGAGACACCGGAAAGGATAACACCGGAGACGGTGAAGGCGGCGGAGGCGACAATGTAAATTTCTAAAATCAAGACTGAGCATTCCAAAAGGGATGCCCAGTCTTCTTTTTTTCCTACCCCATCTAACAAATAATCAGAAACATAAATAATATGCAAATAAAGTGGAAAATGTTTGGTGCTTTCAAGTTTTCTGCGTAACTTTGCAACCAGAAAATTGAATCATCAGCGGATATCCCAAAAAGATAACGCTCTTATATAATAAAGGAAAGGATATGAAGACAATGGGTTTTAGAAAATTTATAACGCTATCTTTATCGACGGTTTGCGCCCTATCACTCAGTTCATGCTTCAAGGATGAACCCCTCAATGCCGAATGCGACATCGAGCAGGCATACATCCACCCAGGAAACTGGCTGAAGCTGTGGTTCACAAACGCATCTGATACGCTCGTCAACGTGCAGAGCGACCAGGACAAGATAGAATTCACCATGAAGCCATCCGCCAGTCTCAAGAAGCAGGCACCGATGTTCCGGCTCACCCCGGGAGCCACCATCCAGCCGGAAAGCGGAAGCGTGCACGATTTCTCCAAAGGTCCTGTTACATACGTGGTTACATCGGAAGACAAGCAATGGAGTCGCACCTATCAGGTAAGCATCAAGAAGGGTCAGACCACCATGAGCAAGGAGTTTGAATTCGATTTCGAAAACACATACCTCAGCAAGGGATACTACAACTGGCAGGAAAACTGGAATGGTGATCTTCTCGACATCTGGGCAACCGGAAACCCGGGATTCAAGATCAGCAACCCATCGGCAAAACCGGAGGAATATCCTACCGTGATGACAGAAGACGGCTATCAGGACAAGGGCGTGAAGCTCACCACCCAGCGCACCAGCAAGCTTGCCGATATGGTACACAAGCCTATCGCTGCCGGCAACCTCTTCATCGGACAGTTTGATGCCACCGATGCCCTGCGCGATGCGATGAAAGCCACCAAGTTCGGTCGCCCATTCAGCTTCAGCGCCAAACCGGAAAAGCTGGAAGGCTGGTACAAGTATCAGGCTGGCGAGAAATTCACCGACAAGGATATGAACGAACTGAACCGACATGACTACGGAACCATCTACGCCGTGCTCTACGAGAACATCGACGAGAATGGAAATGCAGTAATGCTCTATGGCGATAACGTACAGAGCAGCAAGCAGATAGTGGCACTTGCACTGGTAGGCGAAGCCCGCGATGACAACGGAAAAGTTGCTATTGGATACACACCGGAATGGCATCACTTCAGCGTAGATTTCGATTATCAATCCTACGGCAAGACCATCGACCCCGTGAAGCTGAAGAATGGCGGTTACAGTCTGGCCATCGTCTGCTCATCCAGTTCTGATGGTGCCAACTTCCTGGGAGCTGTAGGCAGCACCCTCTGGGTGGATAGTTTCAAACTGATTTGCAAATAAGAAGAAAAATGAAAAAGATAACAGTACTGGCACTCCTGCTGGCATGCAGCGCTGCTTCATGGGCAGGAGACAAGAATAGTGCCTGGAACAAATATCTCCACGGCTATGAGTATCAGGCACGCGTGGCGTATAACCTGGGCGGCACCGCCCCTATCGGCATGCCTGCCACCATCCGCACGCTTCACAGCTACACCCTTCGCCCTAACTTCAGTCTGGGCGTGGATGCCTATCACCCACTCTCCGGAAACTGGGGTTTCGTGGGAGGAATCCGCTTCGAGAACAAGAGCATGAAGACCGATGCGGGCGTTAAGAACTACTATATGAAGATAGTTCGTGGCGGCGAGGAGCTGCAGGGCATCTTTACGGGCGATGTAGTGACCAAGGTGGATATGAGTCTCATCACCGTTCCGATTCAGGCAACATACGATGTCTGCGATAATCTCCGCTTCAAGCTGGGTCCATACGTAAGCTATGTTACCTCGAAGAAGTTTGAGGGCTGGGCATACAACGGTTATCTCCGCCGCCAGGAGGAGGGTCATCCCAAGGGGGACCCTACGGGACAGAAGGTGATGCTGGGCGAAAAGGAAGGTGAACGAGGTGATTACGATTTCAGCGACGATATGCGCAACTGGCACGTAGGCGTAGATTTCGGAATAGACTGGCGATTGAACAACCGCTGGGGCATCTGCGCCGACCTGAGCTGGGGTCTGAACGGCATCTTCAAGAAGGATTTCGAGACCATCGAGCAGACGATGTATCCTATCTACGGCAGCATCGGCATCACGTATCAGCTGAAGTAACAGATCATATTCTGCTGAAGCTATCTATATAATAATGTACGCGTACATTAATATATATAGCCAAAGAGAGATAAAAAACAACAATTATTCATTAACAAAAAAAGAGAAGAAAAATGAAAAAGTTTATTTATTTGATGGCCATGGTTTGCACCCTTGGCTTCTTCACTGCTTGTAGCAGCGATGATGACAATGACGAGAAGGGATTTGTACGCAACGAGAAGATTGAAGGCACCTGGAAGGTACAGGAGGCTGGTATGGATCCAACAACTTACCAGGCAACAGGTTCAATAGTATTAAACTGGGAAGGTTCTAACGATGCAGTTATCGAAATTCCAGGTCTCTTTGATGAGCCATATCCAGTAAAGGATGCCATCTCAATGGTTCCAATGCTGCTCAACAGCCAGCTCAGAAGCGTTCTGCAGGATGTAACCTTCAATGAGAAGGGTCAGATTTCTGCAACCTACAAGGAAGAGGCTGATGACAAGGACTGGAAGGTAGCTAACGATTACGCTACATACAAGGTGGTTAACGAGAATATGATTACCTTGTTCCTGAACACAGCCAAGATTACAGAAGACATCGACGATGCTCAGGAGAAGGCTATGGTAGCCGGCATGTTGGATCAGTTTAAGACCGGTATTCCAGTACACGTATCTTATCCAGCAGCCAACAAGGTATATTTCTATGTTGACAAGGATTTCGTAGCTCCTATCATCGCCATGCTTAATGCTCAGGTTAACAAGATTCCTAATACAGGTATGGACAAGGATGATTTGGCAAAATTCCTGATTTTGAAGACTGTTGTAAACCAGCTTCCTACCATCATGGAAAAGACCACCAAGTTTGAGGCAGGTCTTGAGTTGATGAAGTAAAGCAGAAAAGGTTATAAGCTCCCGAAAGGCTGATAAATAATAAAATCCCCATTTATCCTTTGATGGATAGCTGGGGATTTTTTTTGCTTTTTATAAGTTATTCTTCTTGTTTCCAAAAGCTGGATGGGTTCTTTCTCATATCCCAAATATCTACGAAATGAACTTCATCCATCTTTTCGAGATAATAATAAATCAACTTAAAATTATTCATGAAATTAGCGCCTCGCAGCTGGTATGGAAAATCAGGAGCACCATTAAAAGGCGGCCTTCCTTCTGGAAAGACCTCCAAAAAACTCTTGATCTTGTCAATTTCCGTCATCCATCTACGAGCCGTTTTTCTACCATAAACCTCATAAGCTTCTTCAACATACTCATGAAGTTTCTGTTCGAAAAGAGGGTGAATAATTACTTTAGCCATGGGAAATCCTGATAAAGACGTTCTTTAAAATCATCGTATGGCTCCCACTTCGTTGGATCATCCGCAATGTTTTTACAATACTCAATGCTCTCCATCAAACTCTCCCAGGAGAAATGATTACCCAACTCCGGAATTTCATCTAAAACCTCTTTATGATTCTCGAAACCACTCATCGGCATAGGCACAGCATGCTCCATCACCGAAACACGATGAGTTGGCGTAGGCTCAGCTACCATATCCTCACCCTCATGCAAATCTATATGATATTTTTTTTCTTTCATAATAGTATGCTTTTAATTAACCCTGCAAATATATGAAGAAATATAATAATATGCAAGATTTTGAGGAATTATTTAATCATTCTTGAGGAATTTTCTATTTTCCGGGCATAAAAAAAGATTGCATCAGCGGAAATACTTCCAACCAATGCAATCTTCAGTTTTCTTTAATCTAGAGGCCAAACACTCTCCCTACGGGGAAAACCCGGAAGAAAAGAGCCTGGCGTCGGATTTACTTCACCTTAGCAACGATAGCCTTGAAAGCCTCTGGGTTGTTAACAGCGAGGTCAGCGAGAACCTTACGGTTGATCTCGATACCAGCCTTGTGAAGAGCACCCATCAACTGGCTGTAGCTCATACCATCGAGGCGAGCAGCAGCGTTGATACGCTGGATCCACAATGCGCGGAATGTGCGCTTCTTGTTACGACGATCGCGATAAGCGTAGGTAAGACCCTTCTCCCAAGTGTTCTTAGCTACTGTCCATACATTCTTGCGAGCTCCATAGTAACCCTTAGTGAGCTTCAAGATTTTTGTTCTCTTTGCTTTAGATGCAACGTGATTTACTGATCTTGGCATAATTTTTTTTCTTTAAAAGTTCGACTAAAAAGTTAATAATTAACGAAGGCAGAGCAAGTCGCGAACCTGCTTCAAGTTTGAACGGTCTACGAGAGTCTCGCCGAGGAGATTTCTCTTCTGCTTCTTTGTCTTCTTAGTCAAGATGTGACTGTGAAAAGCGTGATGACGCTTAATCTTACCTGTACCGGTGAAACGGAATCTCTTCTTTGCGCCGGAATTAGTCTTTACTTTTGGCATTTTTACTTTTAATTTTAAATTGTTATTTATTATAGCGATGGCAACGCATATACCAGGGCGTTACGCATCTTTTTTTTCTTAATCCTCTGTTCCTTCTGCGAGCTTCTTCAGGGCATCGCCGCCTTTGGCATTGGCGAGCAAGCCATTCTTCTCGGCATTGGCAGCGCGCTCTGCATCAGCAGCAGCCTTAGCTTCAGCCTCTCGCTTCTCACGGTCCATCTTCTGCTGGCTCTTCTTAGCTGTACCAGCCTTCTTAGGACTCATGTAGAGGAACATCTTCTTTCCCTCGAGCTTTGGCATCTGCTCTACCTTACCGCATTCCTCCAAATCATTGGCGAAACGGAGAAGGAGAACCTCACCCTGCTCCTTGAAGAGAATAGAACGACCACGGAAGAACACGTAGGCACGTACCTTGTTACCCTCGTTGAGGAACTCTTTAGCGTGCTTGAGCTTGAACTGATAGTCGTGCTCATCGGTCTGAGGTCCGAAACGGATCTCCTTGGTCTCCACCTTCACCTGCTTCTGCTTCATTTCCTTAGCATGTTTCTTCTGCTGGTAAAGGAACTTAGAATAGTCAACAATACGGCAAACTGGTGGTTGGGCATTAGGAGATATCTCGACCAAGTCAAGCTCTTGCTGACGTGCCAAGTCCAACGCTTTACGTGTAGGCATCACTTCAGCTCCGCCTTCACTTACTACTCTCACTTCACGTACGCGTATCTGTTCGTTTACGCGGTACTGATTTTTCATTTTGTCATTTTTCATTAACTATTCGATATATTCAACGTTTTTTGATTAAACGGCTGCAAAGTTACGCATTTTCCGTGAAACCACCAAATTTTCAGCGGGTTATTTTAAAAAAATCCGCAGATTTCCAAAGAAACCTGCGGATTTATATCTTATTTTTACTCTTCAGCTGCCTTCAGCTGCTCTGCAACCTCGGCGTTGATGCGCTGAGCAAACTCTTCCATGCTCATGGTAGCCTGCTCGCCACCACCCTGCTTACGCATGGAAACGAGGCCCTCGGCACTCTCCTTCTCACCTACGATGACCATGTAAGGCACACGCTTCAACTCGTTGTCGCGAATCTTGCGGCCAATCTTCTCGTTACGGTCATCTACCAAGGCACGAACACCCTGCTTGTCGAAGTACTGACGTACCTTCTGAGCATAGTCGTTGAACTTCTCTGAGATAGGAAGAATAGCAACCTGGTCTGGAGTCAACCACAATGGGAAGTGACCGGCTGTGTGCTCGATGAGAACGGCTGTGAAACGCTCCAATGAACCGAATGGTGCACGGTGAATCATCACAGGAGTCTTCTTTGAGTTATCCTCGGCTGTATATTCCAGCTTGAAGCGCTCAGGCAAGTTGTAATCCACCTGAATGGTACCCAACTGCCAGCGACGGCCGATGGCATCCTTTACCATGAAGTCGAGCTTAGGACCATAGAAGGCAGCCTCGCCAACCTCCTCACGGGTCTCAAGACCCTTCTCCTTGCAAGCCTCGCGGATAGCGTTCTCGCTCTCTTCCCAAATCTCATCAGAACCGATATACTTCTCTGTATCCTTAGGATCGCGGAGAGAAATCTGTGCCTCGTAGTTCTCGAAACCGAAAATCTTGAATACCTTCAGAATCACGTCGATTACGTTCTCGAACTCAGACTTCACCTGATCTGAACGAACGAAGATGTGAGCATCATCCTGAGTAAATGTACGAACACGAGTCAAACCGTGGAGCTCACCGCTCTTCTCATAACGGAACACGGTACCGAACTCGGCGATACGCAAAGGAAGATCCTTGTAAGAACGTGGCTTGCGGGCGTAAACCTCGCAGTGGTGAGGACAGTTCATTGGCTTGAGCATATACTCCTCATCCTCCTCTGGAGTCTGGATAGGCTGGAATGCATCCTTGCCATAGTGAGCATAGTGACCAGATGTAACATAGAGGCTCTTGCCACCGATACCAGGACAGATAACCTCCTGATAGTTATAAGGCTTCAGGAGCGAACGGAGCAACTCCTGCAAGCGGAGACGGAGCTGAGTGCCCTTTGGCAACCAGATAGGAAGACCCTTACCTACACGCTCAGAGAACATGAAGAGTTCCATCTCCTTACCGATCTTACGGTGGTCGCGCTTCTTAGCCTCTTCGAGAACAACCAGGTACTCATCGAGCATCTTCTTCTTAGGGAAGCTGATACCGTAGATACGGGTCATCTGCTCGCGCTTGGCATCACCGCGCCAGAAAGCACCAGCCACACTTGTAATCTTCACAGCCTTGATAAGACCCGTGTTCAGCAAGTGAGGACCACGGCAAAGGTCGGTGAAATTGCCCTGGGTATATGTGGTGATGGTACCATCCTCCAAGTCCTGCTCAATGTGCTCGCACTTGTACTGCTGACCGTCGGCCTTGAACTCAGCGAGCGCATCAGCCTTAGCAATCTCCTTGCGAACCACAGGCTCGTTCTTCTTGGCGAGCTCCATCATCTTAGCCTCGATCTTAGCGAAATCATTCTCAGAGATCACCTGACCCTCAGCAGGCATCACGTCGTAGAAGAAACCGCTCTCTACAGCTGGACCGAAACCAAACTGGATGCCTGGATAAAGCTCCTGAAGAGCCTCTGCGAGCAAGTGGGCTGAAGTATGCCAGAAGGTATGCTTGCCCTGCTCATCCTCAAACTTGTAAAGTTCTACACTTGCGTCCTCATTGATAGGACGATCCAACTCTACTGTCTCACCATTGACACCGCAAGATACAACGTTGCGAGCGAGAGCCGGTGAGATGCTCTCGGCGATTTGTAAGCCAGTAACGCCCTGCTCATACTCACGAACAGATCCGTCTGGGAATGTGATTTTTACCATAACAACTTAGTATTTTTATTAAATCGTGTGCAAAAGTACTATTTCTTTTTGTAACAAGCGAATAAAAATGCATTTATTTTGCTAAACTTTGCTAATACCTATTTATATTTTGCTAATACCTATTTTATATAAGGGGATTTTCGGGGTGAAAACGGTGACATATTGAAGTCTTCATCGGCTTTCTGAGCGATAATCCATAACACTTTGCAAAAAGAAAGTGCTTTTTTAGCCGATAAGTTTTGAAAAAACAAATATTTTCTGTATCTTTGCAGCCAATAAAGTGACAAAATGTAAAGAAACAAAGAAAATGGCAACACCAAAGATTCTCATCATTTACACGGGAGGTACCATCGGCATGGGAAAAGACCCGGTGACAGGCGTGCTGGAACCGCTCGACTTCAACCATCTCGTCTCATCCATGCCCGAGTTCAAACTCATCCAGGCAGAAATCGACGTGCGAAAATTCGACCCACCTATCGACTCCAGCGATATGGATCCGATGAGATGGGCAGAAATCGTGAGCATGATAGCCAACAACTATAATGCCTACGACGGATTCGTGATCCTGCACGGCACGGATACGATGGCATACACCTCATCGGCCCTGAGCTTCATGCTTGAGAACCTGACAAAACCGGTGATCCTGACCGGTAGCCAGCTGCCTATCGGCGAACTGCGTACCGACGGCAAGGAGAATCTGATGACTGCCATCGAGATAGCATCGGCAAAGGACGAGAACGGCAGACCGATGGTGCCGGAGGTATGCATCTTCTTCAACGGCAAGCTGATCAGAGGCAACCGTGCCATCAAGATCAATGCCGAGGGATTCCACGCCTTCGAATCGTTCAACCATCCGCACCTCTGCGATGTGGGCATCAATTTCCAGTATCACAAGCACCACATCCTCACTCCGGATTACGACAAGCCGATGATACCCCATCTGAGACTCGACCCGAACGTGATCGTGTTCAGTCTCTTCCCGGGCATCCAGGACAACATCGTGCGCCACGTGCTGGAATCGCCGGATCTGCGAGGCATCGTGATGCGTACCTTCGGTTCGGGAAACGCCCCTCATTCTCCATGGATCATACGACTGCTGGACGAAGCTGCCCACCGAGGCGTGAACATCGTGAACATCAGCCAGTGCCTGACAGGTAGCGTGGAGATGGAGAGATACGGCGCCGGATTCCAGTTGAAGACCGCTCACGTAATCAGCGGCCACGACTCTACGGTAGAGGCGATGGTAACGAAGATGATGTATCTGCAAGGCAGATTTGATGACAACCGCAAGGTAAGGGAGATGCTGAAGCAATCGCTTGCAGGCGAGTTTACGGTATAAGATATGTAAAATTTAATTCTTTTACTCAGGAGCACTTACCTCTACGGAAGGTAGGTGCTCTTTTTCAATCAGTTACGAGAAAAACGCATATTTTTGCAGTAAATATTCAGTTTTAATTAAAAAAGTTTAATTTAGAGAAGTTTTTGGGGCAAAAAATATCTCCGTACCGATATTTTTCTTATCTTTGTAGTGTGAAAAGTTGCTATTGGGAGCAAGAAAGCAAAATTTGTTGCAATCGATTGCACTTCCCCAGCCGTAAGAAACAGAAATAAAATACGACTATAAAAGATAAAGATAAGGAAAGATGAAATGACTATGAATGGGCAGCAATGCCCACGATAATCTATCTCATTCGATCAATCAAATAATAAGTTTAATAAATCAACAAAAAACCTTTTAAATTATGCAGAGTAAAGCAAAAAAGTACGGTGAGTATGTAGAGATTACAGCTCCTGTAGAAAGAACAACATCAGAAGAGTATCCAACTTTATTGGGCGGAGAAATCTGGTACAACTAGAATTCAAGTAAAAGAGTATTATCGGAAAGCTAAACTCCAGGAAATCTCCCGGAAAAGCTAGAATCCAATAATAGAAAAGAAACAAGAATTTTGGTTCAATCAATCATCTGGTACAGCTATTTTGGCAAGCATGTACATCAAGAATCCGTTAAGAGTGAAATCAAGGAAGCGCCAAGATCTAATCCTTGCAGTTTTGTTATCTCGCAGCTAGATAAGTTTCTACGATTTCCAAACCTCAACTCTTAACAAAACAATATAGGCTCAATCCTCGACTGAAGAATCGGAGATTGAGCCTTTATCGTATCTATATCCGTGGGATTAGTGCTTGCCGCAGCAGCCACCCTCTCCGTGATGATGCTCGTGCTTGATGCCGCCCTCTACAGCCTGATGCTGGTCGCGGAGCAGATCGTTCACGGTCTTCACTGGGTTGAAGGTGCCGAGAGGAACCTCTACGAATACGGTGTTCCAGTCGCTCATTGCACCATTCCAGAGACCTGGCAACTCCAAGGCCTTGAGATCCTTACCGTTCTTACTCTTGCTAGAGATGAAACCGGTAGATGGATCTACGAACTTAGGAAGATCGAAGGCATTGCCCTGGTAATCCTTGGTTGCACAAACGAGATCTACTGGGTTGAAGTGAGTACCCTCGGTAAACATCTTCATATACTCCTCGTTGTTCTTATCAATCTGAGAGCTCTCCAAAATCTGAAGACTTACGGTGCCATCCTGGTTGTAGGTAAGGAATGGACCACCACCAGGCTCGCCTACGTTCTTAACGACACCGCAGACACGCATAGGACGGTTCAACTTCTTGCGCAGATAGATAACCAGTTCGGCATCCTCCAGCTCCTTGATATCAGCCTTGCGGCAGCAGAGATCACGCTGAACGAAGCGGATAATCTCCTCCAGCTTCTCGTGGTTGTACTGTCCGGAATCCAATACCTTCAAGTAATCGAATGCCTGCTTCTGCAAAGTAACCAATACACCTGCAATCACCTGCTTCCAGGTAACAGTCTCTGCCTTCAGACGATCAGGAACCACGTTGTCGATATTCTTGATGAATACTACATCAGCATCAATCTCGTTGAGGTTCTCGATGAGAGCGCCATGACCGCCTGGACGGAACAGCAATGAGCCATCCTCGTTGCGGAATGGAGTATTATCCGGATTGGCAGCGATGGTATCTGTGCTAGGCTTCTGCTCTGAGAAAGAGATGTTATACTTGATGCCGTAGCGCTGTGCATACTTGTCGGCCTTCTCAGCTACCATCTGCTTGAAGAGTTCCAGGTGGTCGTGAGAAACGGTGAAGTGAACGTTTGCCTCGCCGTTGCTGCTTGCATAGAGCGCAGCCTCTACCAGGTGCTCCTCCATCGGAGTGCGAACCTCATCCTCATACTCGTGGAACTGGAGCAATCCCTTAGGCAACTGACCATAGTTCAATCCCTCTGGCTTGAGGAGATTAGCCACGACAGCCTTGTAATCGCCCTTCTTGATGAGGCACATAATGCCCTTCTCGTTGTTGACATGGCACTTATCGCAGAGTGCCTTGCGGAAAGCAAACTTCTTGATATTCTCGAAGAATTGTTTTTCAAAGTCAGTAGTAGGAACATCGTATGGAGCATCCAGGAACGCAAACATGTTCTTGAACATACGGCTAGCCGCACCTGAAGCAGGTACGAACTTCACAATCTTGTGACCCTCAGCCTTGTAGTCGTTCCACGCTTTCTCGTAGTCCTCTACTTCCTGAGCTGTAGGAGCCATGATACCCTTACCGATGGCAGCCGCACCCTCGAGCTTGAGGAATGGGAAGCCATTCTTGATTTGTTCCAACTGGTGTTCAATCTGCTGCTCGGAGATGCCGCGAGCAGCGATTTGGTTTAGATCTTGCTGATTCATAATACCATATTTATGTTAAATTTACACTATATATGCTACAAAGATAATAGTTTTTTCTGATAATCAGAAATATTTCCGCTTTTTTTTGTACCTTTGCATTGAAAATTTAACGAAGTACGCGTTTTTTAACGCTGAAACGCCATTGTTTGTCAAATTTAAAATGGAATATTGCGACATGGTTAGTAAATTATCAAAGGAGCACGACCGAAGGTCGGGGCTATCACATTACCTCTATGGGGTATCTAACTTGTTCATCAGCGGAACCGGTATAGGCGGATTATCTCCTATGATTACCGGAGACGAGATGGAAGTATTTAATTATGTCTGCATCATTGCAGGCTCATTGAGCGCTATAAGCTTTGCCTTAGCAGCGAACAATGTAATGAAGTATAACGATTAAAAACATTATATTATGGAAGGATTTGCTTTAGTAATGTGTATAGGAGCAGTTATTGGTATAAGTTTAGCCATTTGGACCTACACCAAGTCTGGCAGAAAGTGGATAGACAATTTATAATCCAAAACTATCTAATGATGGAAGGATTAATGTTTGTTTTTTCGCTGGGGCTAATTATTAGCAGCAGCTTTGCCATCTGGCTCAATACAAAGTCAGGTCAGAAGTGGATTGATAATTTATAATATAAGTTATGGAACTAATAACATTATTCATGTTTATCATGACAGTTATAGGTGCCAGCTTCGCCATTTGGCTCAACACAAAGTCTGGTCAGAAATGGATAGATGAGTTATAACAGCTCAATAAAAATATAATCAACGGGAGGGAACGACAATGAACGAAACACCTTTTAAATTCACAACCGAAGAAAGAGAACAGACACTCCAAATCCTGGAGCGCCTGAGAACCGCCGTGGGCGACACATTCAAGCCGGGCGATGAGCAGCATCTGCGTGAAGACATACAGCATGCCTTCATCAACCACCAGATCAAGCGCAACGTCTTCGGCATGAACCCTATACTCGCAGCCCTGCAGACAGCAGAAATCGCAGTGAACGAAATCGGTCTGAAAAGAGACGGCATCATCGCCATCCTGATGCAGACCAGCGTCATCGACGGCTATCAGACCATCGAAGACATCCAGCAGAAATACGGCGACAGCGTGGCACACATCATCAGCGGACTTCTCCGCATTCACGATCTCTACAAGCGCAACCCGATCATCGAGAGCGAGAACTTCCGCAACCTGCTCATCTCCTTCTCAGAAGATATGCGCGTAATCCTCATCATGATTGCCGACCGCGTGAACGTGATGCGACAGATACGTGATACCGAACAGAAGGAGGCAAAGCACGAGGTGAGCGAGGAAGCCAGCTACCTCTATGCCCCACTCGCCCACAAGCTGGGTCTCTACAAGCTGAAGAGCGAGCTGGAAGACCTGAGCCTGAAGTATCTGGAGCACGATGCCTACTATATGATCAAGGAGAAGCTGAATGCCACCAAGGCGTCACGCGATGCCTATATCGCCCGATTCATCCAGCCTATCAAGGAGAAACTGGATGCTGCCGGACTGAAATATCACATGAAGGGACGCACCAAGAGCATCCACTCCATCTGGCAGAAGATGAAGAAGCAGAAATGCGCCTTCGAGGGTGTATATGACCTCTTCGCCATCCGAATCATCATCGACGCACCAAGAGAAAAGGAATACATGCTGTGCTGGCAGACCTTCGCCCTGATTACAGATATGTATCAGCCGAACCCAAAGCGTATGCGCGACTGGCTCAGCGTGCCTAAGAGCAACGGATACGAGAGTCTGCACACCACCGTGCTGGGACCTGAGAACAAATGGGTAGAAGTCCAGATCAGAACCGAAAGAATGGACGATATCGCCGAACACGGACTGGCTGCTCACTGGCGCTACAAGGGCATCAAGCAGGGAGAAGGAGGCATAGACGAATGGCTTGCCAACATCCGTGCCGCTCTGGAAAACAACGACGACCTGCAGCTGATGGACCAGTTTACAACCGACCTGAAGGAAGACGAGGTTTATGTGTTCACCCCTAAGGGCGACCTGCTGAACTTCCCGAAAGGTGCCACGGTGCTCGACTTCGCCTACTACATCCACTCTCGCATCGGAAACACCTGCGTGGGCGGAAAGATCAACGGCAAGGCGGTAACCTTCCGACAGGAACTGCACTCGGGCGACCAGGTGGAAATCCTCACCCAGAGCAACCAGAAGCCTAGAAGAGAATGGCTCAACATCGTGCAGACATCCAAGGCAAAGGCAAAGATCCGACTCGCCCTGAAGGAAACGCAGAAGAAGGACGGACTCTATGCCAAGGAACTGCTGGAGCGCCGATTCAAGAACCGCAAGATTGAGATTGATGAAAGCACCATGGCGCGCATCATCAAGAAGATGGGATACAAGGAGAACTCTGATTTCTACAAGGATGTGGCGGAAGAGAAACTCGACGTAAACACCGTGGTGGAGAAATACATCGAAGAGCGTGACCACGACCTCAATCTCAGCAACACCAACAAGCCTGCCGAAAGTGCAGAGAACTTCGAATTCGAGAACCCTACCGAGGAACTGCTGAAGCAGAGCGACGACGTGCTGGTAATAGATGAGCACCTGAAGGGCATCGACTTCGAGCTCTCCCACTGCTGCCACCCTATCTACGGCGACCCTATCTTCGGATTCGTAACCATCAGCAAGGGCATCAAGATTCACCGCATCGACTGTCCGAATGCCAAGGAGCTGCGCCGCCGCTTCGGTTATCGCATCGTGAAGGCGAAATGGAGCGGAAAGGGTACATCGAAGTATGCCATCACCCTGAGAATCATCGGAAATGATGATATCGGCATCGTGAGCAACATCACCAACATCATCTCGAAAGAGGATAAGCTCGTGATGAGAGGCATCAACATCTCATCCAAGGACGGCCTGTTCTCGGGCAATGTAACCGTGATGATCGATGATGCCGGCAAGACCGATGCACTCATCAAGAAACTGAGTGCTGTAAAGGGCGTAAAGCAGGTTACGAGAATATAAATTGGTTTAAAGAAAATATAAAACCAACCGTATTGGAAAGCATAAAAATCAATGTTACAAAAAAATCCCGCAGAATTTTGCTCTGCGGGATTTTTTTATTATTATTTCATCTTGTTCAAGCACTTATTTCGCCTTATTCAATCGCTTGATTACCGAGTAGGCATCATACAAGCCCAGCTCTCCAGCCTTCGAGAGATCCTGGATACCAGCCTGCTTGTTGCCACTCTTGGCACGTGCGATACCTCTATTATAATACGCCTCAGCCAGACGGTTGTCTATCTTCAGCGCAATGGTATAATCATCTATCGCCTTGGAAAGCTCATTTCTTCCGGCATGCAGATTACCTCTGTTATAATAGATGTAGGCATTGTTGCTGTTCATGCGGATGGCATCGCTGAAATCAGCCTCGGCAGAATGGATATTCACCACTCCCTTGCCCTGAGCCTTGTTGAACTCATCCATCTCAGCCTGACAGACGGCACGCTGCCAGTAAGCCAGCGCATTCTTATCATCCAACGAGAGATAATAGGTGAAATCGCTGATGGCTGCCTCGAAATCGCGCAATACGCTATGAGCGATGGCACGACGCATCAATATCGCCTTCTTCTGCTCTATATCCTTCGCCACACTCAGTTCTGCCGAAAGCTTATCGATGAGAGAGAAGATCTTCATAGAACTGTTCTCATCCAACTGCTCCTTGGAACATACGATATAAACCTTGTCCTTCATCTTCTGGTTCAGCGCCTCCACATCCTTGTCGAAAGCCTGTACCCCACTCACATTCTGAGTGTTAGGGAAGTAAGAGAGCTGGAACATCGGCAGATAGGCAGTCTCTACCTGGCGGTTCTGGATTCTTCCACGATACTCGCTCTTGTAGTTATGCTCATACTTCGGCTCATCATCCACCACAATGGAAGCGAACTTGTTTGGGTCTATCTCCGAACGCTTGCGCATCTCCTTCTTGGTCTTCGCACTCCAGCGAGGCTGGATACCGAGATGCTTGTTCATCTGTGCCTTGAAGATACGGAACTCATCCAGCTCAGCCTTCGCCGTCATACCCAGTCGGCGATAGCAATGAGCACGGGCGGAAAGACCCGTCCAGAAGTTAGGAAACTGATTGATTACCGTAGTATAATCGCGGATAGCCGCCTTCAGGTTTCCCGTCTTGTCATGCAGCAGCGCACGGTTGAATATCGCCATGAAGTTCTTCGGCTCCATCTTGATGACGAAGTCGAAATCGGTGATGGCACGGTTGTCATCACCCAACTGCACACGCATCAATCCACGGTTGTAGTGAGCGAGGAAGTTGTTCGGATCCAGGTCGATAGCGGCATCATAGTCGCTCATCGCACCTCGTAAATTATTGATGTTGATACGAGCCAATGCCCGGTTGATGTAACTGTTTACATTGTTCGGCTTGAAGTGAAGCGACTTGGTGAGCGCCTCATCAGCCACCTTCCATTCCTTCCGGGCAAGCGCCATATAGGCACGTGTAATCCAGGCATCACCATCGTATGGATTCAGCTTCAGGCTCTGGTCGAGCCATTTCTCAGCCTGCACCGTATCCTTCTGATGCAGATACACCTCAGCCTTCAGGGAGTAGGCATTCGAATAATCCTTCCACTTGGTGATGACCGTATCAAGTTCCAGCTGCGCCTTGTCGTAGTTCTTCGCCTCCATCTGGCAGAGCGCACGGTTGAACCAGTAGTTGCGGTTGCGAGGTTCCAGTCGGATGGCAGAATTATAGTCGGCAATGGCATCATCATAACGCTGCTGACGGATACGGCAGATGGCACGCAAGTCGTAGATATCGTTGATATACGGATTGAGGTTGATAGCCTCGGAGGCATCACTCTCGGCACCCATATAGTCATCGAGATTAAACTTGGCCACACTGCGGTAATACCAAGGCTCATAGAGATAAGGCTTGGCACCGATAGCTAGATTAAAATACTTGATAGAAAGAACGAAGTCCTCGTAGAAGAGAGCACTTCTGCCCGCCGTAACGAGGCGGTCAACTCTATATTGCGCCGATGCTGACAAAGCCGCCAGCACCAGCACAAAAGTGAAAATAAACTTTTTCATCGACGAATCTTGGTACGATAGCTGCAGCGGAACTTACCCTTGATAATGTTCTTGAGCTTGCCAGCTATCATGTTCTTACGGAGAGGAGACACGCGGTCAACGAACATCGTGCCCTCCAGGTGATCGAACTCATGCTGCATCACGCGAGCCAAGTAGCCGCTCACCCACTCATCATGCTCCTGGAACTGCTCATCCATATACTTCACATGGATGCGGGTAGGACGAACCACCTTCTCATTGATGCCAGGAATAGAGAGACATCCCTCATCAGAAGAATCCTTCTCAGCCTCCTCATCATACTCCAGGATATGAGGATTGATGAAGGCATGACGGAATCCCTTATACTCAGGGAGATCATCGCTGAGCACATCGAGATCAATGACTACCAGGCGGATAGCCAAGCCAATCTGAGGCGCAGCCAGACCGATGCCATTGCTCGAATCGAGAGTCTCGTACATATTATTGATTAATTCCTTCAACTCAGGATAATCGGGGGTGATATCTTCAGCCACTTTTCTCAATACAGGCTGACCATAAATATAAATTGGTAAAATCATCTTCTTGATTGCATAAAGTCTTGTAATATGATGGTAGCGCTTATCTCATCTACCAATCCCTTGTTTTCTCTTCTCGTCTTCTTCTTCACGCCGCCGTCTATCATGGCACGATGCGCCAAAACCGACGTAAAGCGCTCATCGTAGTACTCGATAGGCACCTCGGGATGAGCCTTGCGCCAACGGTTGAAGAAATTCTCCACACGCGCCAGGTTCTCGCTAGGCTGCCCATTGGGCTGGGTGGGCTTACCGATGACGATGCGCTCCACCTGCTCCTTCTGGATATAGGCTTCGCAGAATTCGAAAAGTTCGGGCGTAGCAACAGTTGCCAACCCATTAGCAATGATCTGCAATGGGTCGGTAACTGCCAGTCCGGTACGTTTCTTACCGTAGTCTATAGATAAAATTCGCATTCAGTTACGAAATTTCTAATCTTCTATGTGAAACGTGAAAATTACTTCTTCAAAAGCAACCAAGCATCTGGATACTTGCCAGCGCGGAGCTCGTTGCGGCTTTTCACTGCACCAGCCTTATCTACGAATGTTGAAGCAACGACACGATACATGTTACGTGCACTGTTGTAAACGATCTGAGAATCATAACCAGCGCTCTTCAGAGTGCTAGCCAATCCCTCAGCATTAGCCTTCAGAGAGAAAGAACCTACTACTACGCTAAAGTTCTGCAGACCAGAACCTGAGATGAGATCTACATTCTCCTGGCGAACAGTAGCATTATCAACTTCTGTAGTTGTGCTCTCTGTAGGAGTTGTTGTTTCCAATGGAGTAACTACTGGTTCCTGAACAGCTGGTTCCTGCTGAGCCTCCTGCTGCTGTGCCTTCTCGTATGCCTTCTTGTAGGCACTTTCCTTAGATGTACCACAACTTGCGAGTGCCAGAACAGCACACAATCCTAAACTCAAAACTGATAATTTCTTCATAATCTTTTCTAAAATTGTATTTGTGTTTACTTAAATATTTTATATTGCTTCACCTTATTATATATAGGTGACGTCCCAACTTGAGTTCAGCCTACACCTTATTATATATAGGGGCAATACATAGCCTTACGCTTTTATTCTGCGAAAATACAAAATATATCCCAAAGAAAGAAACGTTTTCAGCATAAAGATTGTTAAACACAAGGTAATACAACACTTTTAACGAAAAATTAAGACTTAAAAGCTTGTTTTTTGAAGAATAATTCGTATATTTGCAATTGATAAGCGAAATAAGTGCATCTGGACGCAAAAACTCCAAAATGCCATCGCCATCACACAATTAACATCAATATATTGTATAACATTTAAAACTTTTAGATTATGAAGGCATTAGGTTACATTGGCGCATTCCTCGGTGGCGCTATCGCTGGTACAGCACTCGGTATGATTTTTGCTCCTGAGAAGGGTGAGGATACTCGCAGCAAGATTGCTGGAGCTGTAGAAGATTTCTGCAAGAAGCACGACATCAAGTTGACACGCAAGGACGTTGACGACCTGGTTGACGATATCAAGGATGTTGCTCCTGAGGTTTAAGCCCCACCCAACTACCCTGAGATTTCGACAAGTACAACATATTATTACTTGAATAAGCGATAAGAATGTTTTCGAGCGATAAGAATGTAGAAACCATCGGGCAACTCGTAGAGGTGCTCAAGCATTACATCGGGCTCAGATCTGAGTATATGAAACTCGATGCAGCTGACAAGGTGGTAAGACTGCTCACGGCACTGATCATCGGATCGCTGCTGCTGGCACTCCTCGCCTTGGCTCTGATATATCTTTCGTTTGCTGCCGCATTCGCCATGGCTGATTACGTAGGCTTGGCACCTGCATTCTGCATCGTGGCGGGAGCATACTTATTGATACTGGTTCTCTTCATCCTTTTCCGACATCAATGGATTGAAAAACCACTCGTGAAATTCTTAGCCAGCCTGCTTATGCAAAAATAAATAAAGAGCATGATGATGACAAATGAGCCAAACAATGACAACAGGTACCTGGACGACGACAGTTGCCAGCAGTACAACAGCCTCAACGACATCAGACTGCGCAAGGAAGCACTTCGCAAAAGCATAGAGGCAGACGACAAGAAGATCAAGACCTTGTGGAACTCTCTCTTCACCAAGCCTGACGCCTTCAAGAAAGACGCAAGCAGAGGCAAGAGACTGCAAAGTATGATGTCTATTGGTATGGGAGCTTTCGATGGAGCTCTGCTGGCGTGGAAGCTCTACCGGAAATTCAAGAAAAAGAAATAAGAGAATCCTTCTATCTCAAGAGAAAGATATGAATGAAAACCATCATAAGAAATGCGGCCTTGCAAAAGACCGCATTTTTTGTGTCTTTACTAGGCTCTTTACCAGGGTATAAAAACAAAAAAGGGTCACCGCCGTGACCCAATACCTTGTTAACCTTAAATCTAATACTATGAAAAACACACATGCAAATGTAGAAAGAATCTGCGAATCCCACAAGCTTTTTCTAAAAAAAATGCCTTTTCTTAAGATTCTTTAATCTTATATGTTGTGCTTTTTTATTTCTTTCAATTTCATTAAGACTTATTCTTCGTCAATTTCCAGCTCCAGACCATCGTAGGCAAAGCAAAAACCAGCAGGAAGCTGGGCATTGGCGGCATCATGCAATCCTATCTGATGAGTAACGTGAGTAAGGTAGGTCTGCTTCGCTCCTATCCTGCGCGACACACGGATGGCATCAGCCACCAATTGATGACTATGATGAGGTTTATCGAAGCGAAGTGCATTGATCACCAAGGTCTCTACGCCATCCAGGTAAGCATACTCTTCATCACTCATCGACTTCATATCCGTGATGTAGGCAAACTTTCCGAAACGATATCCCAGAATAGGCAGTTGATCGTGCATCACCCGGATAGGCATAAAACCGACATCTCCAATCTGATAGGAATGATGGGGTACGATGGTATGCAGCTTCAACTTGGGAGCACCCGGATAGAGCTTCTCTGCGTCCTTAGGGAAGCAGTAAGGCATCGTATGCGGCAATGTCTCTGTGGTGATTTCATCGCCATAGATATTGATATCACCATAAACACAGAAACCACGCAGATCGTCGATACCACCCACATGGTCGTAATGGATATGCGTAATCAGCACACCATCCAGCTTGCGGAAAGGAACCCGCAGGAGCTGCTGACGGATATCCGGTCCTGCATCTATCAGAATACGGGTACGCTCAGTCTCAATCATCGCCGCACAGCGCAAACGGTTATCCCGTGGATCCTTGCTGCGGCACACCTCACAATCACAACCTAAAACAGGAACACCGCTAGATGTTCCTGTTCCCAATAATGTTATCTTCAACATTGAATCTTGATTTACCTTAAATGTTACTTTACATTCACTTCCGGATGGATATCAATGCCAAACTTCTGCTTCACATCTTTCCTGATGGTCTCACAGAGATTGACAATCTCCTCACCCGTAGCACCGCCACGATTCACAAGCACCAATGCCTGCTTGTCATGCACACCGGCACGGCCCAGGCTCTTGCCCTTCCATCCGCACTGATCGATCATCCATCCTGCAGGAATCTTCTCATGCTCCTCGTCGATGGCATAATGAGGCATACCCGGATACAGGGCTGCCAAAGCATCATACTTCGCCTTCTCTACGATAGGATTCATGAAGAAGCTACCCGCATTGCCCTGCACCTTAGGATCAGGCAACTTGGCATTGCGGATTTCGATGATGACATCACGAAGCTGCTGCGCTGTAGGATGTTCGATATTCTTAGTCGCCAGAGATGCACGGATGTTACCATAGTCCAGGTCTGGGGCATAAGTCTTCTTCAGACGATAGATGACATGGGTAACGAGATACAGATCTCTCCACTCATGCTTGAACTTGCTCTGGCGATAGCTGTACTGGCAATCCTTGTTATCGAAAACTACCAACTTGCCGGTAGCAATCTCCACAGCCTCCACCTTATATATAATATCCTTTGCCTCTACTCCGTAGGCACCGATATTCTGGATAGCACTTGCTCCAACTTCGCCCGGAATAATGCTCAGATTCTCAGCGCCATAGAAGTCATGCTCAACCGCATAGGCAACCACATCATCAAAAACCTCGCCGCTACCACAGTTCAGGAACACCCAATCAGGATTCAGCAGGGCATCATCATGCTCTGCAGCAGCCAAATCGCCATTTTCAAGCACCTCAATGCCCTTGATGGCAGAATGGAGCACCGTGCCCTGATAATCGCCTGTAAGCAGGAGATTACTGCCTCCGCCCAGGATGAGCAGCGGCTGATCGGCAGCCGTAAGCCCAGCCACAATCTGCTGTGCCTCTTCTACCGATGAGTATTCCAGGAATCGCTTGCACTTTGCATCAATTCCAAACGTATTGTGAGCCAACAGGCTATAGTCTCGGATATCCTTCATATCTGGTCAAATTATTAACAGTGAACTAAAAAAACTACATCTCCAGCTTCATCAGCTGCCACCTACCCCCGATTCTCTTGAAGGTAAGACGGGTTTCCATTCCATTGGCAATACCGCGAATCACAAAGATTTTCTGGCTGCTCTCCGTATATTTCTGTCCATAGATGATATTATATATCATGCCATGAGGCAACTGCGGAGCAAAAGCAGGCCAGGTCTCAGGCTCAATCTCGCCCGTCATCGTACTGAAATCATCATCAGGATCTGGACCGGTAAACTTCACCGGATTATGCAGATGGCGAGACTGGAAAGCCGTATCCGTGGCAAAGGATCCATAGAACTTCAGGAAGCTGGAATTCATATTCTGATACATCGGCTTGTAGTTGATGCTGGTCATCATCCACTGACCGTTGATGCGGTTGAAGAGGAACTGCTGAACTACTTTTCTACTATAGAATACTTTTTCTATCACCACATGATCGATGGTGGTATCCTTCATCAGGTTCATCTGCTTATGGTTATCGAAAATAAGCGTGTAGTAATCCTGACGCATGAAGAAATGTTCCATCTTCCAATGTCGCTTCGCGATGTGCTTCTTTAATTTATCATTACGATATACTGCCAGAGGGAAATGGATGCGTTCCTTCTGAAGTTTGCGACTGGCTGCAAAATTGAACAGGAAATCATCAAACAACTCGTCTGCAGCCTTCGGCATCGGAGTCTCCTCTATCAATTTCTCAGTTGAGTCCATAGCTTGTGTGTCGGCTACGGCAGTATCAGCCGCAGTCGAATCAACGGCAGGTGCCGGCTTCTTGTCTGTGCATCCTACAGAGGTGAAGCAAACGATGGTAAGCACCGCCAACATAACTGTTATCAAAGAGAGTTTCTTCATAAACTTATAAAATTTCTCAAATTTTCTATGCAAAAGTACAACTTTCTTTTGAGATATTTCATATTTTAAGCAAAAAATGTTATCTTTGCACTCAAAATAGATGAAATAGTGACTTTTGCGAGCCATTTATGGCGGACAAATCGCTTAAACTTCAATTTTGTAAACAGACAAATAATAAGATATGTTATTAGAGAAAATCGAAGAACTCTTGAAAGAAGTCAACGCTCTCACTGCCCAGAACGCAGAGGAGGTAGAGCAGCTTCGCATCAAGTATCTCAGCAAGAAGGGTGAAATCAATGCCCTTATGGCCGACTTCCGCAATGTGCCAGGCGACCAGAAAAAAGAGGTTGGTATCAAGATCAACGAATTAAAGAACGCAGCCCTTGAGAAGATCAATGGTCTGAAAGAACAGATGGAGGAGGCAGAGTCTTCAAGCGATGACATCGACCTGACCCGTACAGCTTATCCTGTAGCGCTCGGAACCCGCCATCCATTGACCGTGGTGAAGAATCAGATCATTGACATCTTCGGCCGCATGGGATTCACTCTCTATCAGGGTCCAGAGGTAGATGACGACAAGCACGTATTCACCATGCTGAACTTCGCTGCCGATCATCCAGCCCGCGATATGCAGGATACATTCTTCATCGAGAAGACCGACTCCGACGATGTTACCAAGAATGTACTTCTCCGTAGCCATACCTCTAACGACGAGGCTCACTATATGGAGACCCACGAGCCACCTATCCGCGTATTGTGCCCAGGACGAGTATATCGCAACGAGGCTATCAGCGCACGTGCTCACTGCTTCTTCCATCAGGTAGAAGGTCTCTATGTAGATAAGAACGTAAGCTTCACCGACCTTAAGCAGGTGCTCCTCACCTTCGCTCGAGAGATGTTCGGTGCAGATACCAAGATCCGTCTGCGCCCTAGCTACTTCCCATTCACAGAACCTAGCGCAGAGATGGATATCTCCTGCAACATCTGCGGTGGCAAGGGATGTAACTTCTGCAAGCATACAGGATGGGTTGAAATCCTGGGTTGCGGTATGGTTGACCCTCACGACCTCGAGGCTTGTGGTATCGACAGCAACGTATATACCGGTTATGCATTCGGTATGGGCGTGGAACGTATCACCAACCTGAAGTATCGTGTGAGCGACCTTCGTCTCTTCTCTGAGAACGATACCCGCTTCCTGCGTGAATTCGAATCAGCAAAGTAATTCATTAACAAGAATCAATATGAAAAAAATTACAGTTAACACCATCATTGCGCTCGCATTGGGTTCAATGTGCTTAAGTTCTTGCATCGGCTCTTTCAGCTTGACTAACAATGTGCTCAACTGGAACAAGCGTGCAACTGACAACAAGTTCATCAACGAGTTGATTTTCATTGTCATCAGCCCTGCTTATGCAGTCTGCTCAGCAGCTGACTTGCTTGTACTCAACACTATCGAGTTCTGGACAGGCGACAAAGTGATTGCCAACGTTGGCAAGACTCAGAATGTTACTGGCAAGGATGGCAGATTGTATGCCATCAAGACTCTGAAGAATGGCTACGAGATTACCGACCCTGCTGGCGAGAAGTCTTACTTCGTGTTCGACAAGAAGAACAAGAGCTGGTCTTACAGCAAGGATGGAGACATCCGCGAGCTCTTCAGTTTCAACGAGGATGGCAGCATCCAGGCTTGCCTGCCTAACGGACAGAAGATGAACGTAGAGCAGAACGAGATTGGTCTTTACCAGCTCCGCATGGCTGTTAACGACGGTTTGTATTTTGCTTGCAACAAGTAAGCTGGCGACAAGTAAAATACTACCCTACTCTATATGAAAAAGGTGAGTCATTTTTTTGATGACTCACCTTTTTTATTTTTATCCATTCCATTATTCTACTTCATTATTATAATAAATAAGGTGTTTCTGCGTTAGATAATGTATGAAACAGAGATTATTCATACTCACGATATGCCTGATTGCCACCCTGAAGATGATGGCACAGGAATTTACACTGCACGGCAGGGTGACTGATGAAGACAGCCATCCTATAGAGCTTGCCACCGTATCCGTGGCAAGCCAGGGAAAGGTAGCCTTTACCTCACTGAAGGGAGAGTTCAGCATGCGCCTTCATTCTGTCGATAGCGTGATGGTCAAGTTCTCCATGATAGGATACAAGAGCAAGGTTAGAGTGCTGAGAAAACCTCGAGGCAAGCAAAACCTGCAAGTTGTCCTCCATACCGATGCTGCCATGCTGGGAGAAGTGAATGTAACGGGAGAAAAGATCCAGACCGACCAAACGCAGGAAATCAAGCTCAAGGATGCCAGACTGGCCCCTTCTGCCAACAGCAATGCCGTAGAAGGCATCATCCAGCAGCAAGCCGGCGTAAGCACCCACAACGAACTTTCATCGCAATACAATGTGCGTGGCGGTGCTTTCGACGAGAACTCCGTATATATAAATAATGTGGAGGTTTATCGTCCTTATCTCGTCCGGAGCGGTCAACAGGAAGGTCTCTCCATCATCAATCCCTATATGGTAGATAAAATCGGATTCTCTACGGGTGGATATGCAGCCAAATACGGAGACAAGATGAGTTCTGCACTCGACATCACCTACAAGACCTTAAGGTCGAAAGGAAAGAGCCCGATTGTAGAAGGAAGCGTTGCTGCCAGCCTGCTCGGAGCGGACGCCTACATAGGATTGGGAACCCGGAAGCTGTCCTGGCTCAACAGTGTGAGATACAAGACTACGGCCTATCTGCTCGGTTCGATGGAAACCAAGGGAGAATACAAGCCGAACTATCTCGACTACCAAACCTATCTGAGCTATCAGCCCAACAAGCGCTGGAAGATTGATTTCATCGGAAACATCTCTGATAACCATTACAATTTCGAACCATCCGACCGTGAAACCGCCTTCGGAACAATGGAAAACGTCAAGAACTTTAGAGTATATTTCGATGGTCAGGAGAAGGATCGCTTCCTCACCTGTTTCGGAACACTGGGCATCACCCGCAACATCACCTCCAACACCAGCATCTCGCTCCTGGGCAGTGCCTTCTACACCAGGGAACAGGAAAAATACGATATCCAGGGACAGTATTGGCTCGACCAGACCGAGACCTCAGAAAACCTAGGTGTAGGAACATACTTCGAACATGCCCGCAACTATCTCACGGCTCGTGTGATGAGTGCCAAGCTGATGCTGAAACATAAGGTAAAGAAGCATGATTTGGAGACTGCAGTCACGCTGAAGCGGGAGCACATCAAAGAAAATTCCGTAGAATACGAGATGAGAGATTCTGCCGGATACAGCATTCCTCACACCGGAAAAGACCTCTATATGTACTATTCCATGAAGGCTAGAAACGAGTTGAATGCCAACCGCATAGAAGCCTATCTTCAAGACACTTACCGTTTCACTAGCGGAGGAGATTCTACCCAGTCTGGCGATATCAGACAAACACGCTATACATTGAACTATGGTCTTCGTCTGAGCCATTGGAACTTCAACCGGGAAACCATCCTGAGCCCACGCGTCTCCCTCGCTATCATTCCGGCAAACCATGAGAACACGACGCTCCGTTTCGCTGCAGGACTTTATTATCAGGCACCTTTCTTCAAGGAGCTGAGAGATACCTCTAGCATCAATGGAGTAACCATCGCCTCGCTCAACCGGAAGATCAAGAGTCAGCGAAGCATCCACTTCATAGCCGGTTACGACTACCGGTTCAAGGTGAATGAACAGAGATACAAGTTCTCGGCAGAAGCCTACTATAAGGCATTGAGCAATCTGGTGCCCTACTCTGTCAGCAATGTAAAGGTAGTTTATTACGGCCAGAACGAATGCAGCGGTCATGCAGCAGGTCTCGACTTCAAGCTCTATGGCGAGTTTGTGCCCGGCACGGATTCCTGGCTCAGCCTGTCGCTGATGGATACCAGGATGAAACTCAACGGCAAGAGCATCCCGCTTCCTACCGACCAGCGGTATGCAGTGAACCTCTTCTTCACCGATTACTTCCCAGGCAGCAGGAAGTGGCTCCTGTCTCTCAAGCTTGCCTTTGCCGATGGACTTCCATTCGCTGCACCTCATAGAGAATTGGAAACCAACAGTTTCCGTGCCACCGCCTATCGCCGAGCAGATATCGGAATGAGCTATCAGTTACTGGACAACCGCCATCATGAGCACAGAACATTCCTCAAGAATGTTACAGTGGGCATAGATTGCCTCAATCTCTTCGGCATTGACAATGTAAACAGCTACTATTGGGTAACGGATGTCACAAATCAGCAGTATGCCGTGCCTAATTATCTCACCGGCAGACAGCTCAATGCAAGAGTGTTGATGGAATTCTGATAAGTCAGAAGTTAAAAGCAGAGAGTAAGGAGTTAAAAGCGAGGAGTTTTAGCACTCAAAAATGGTGATTTTTCACATTATTCTAAATATTTAACCGTAGATAGTTCGCTATCTGCGGTTTTTTTCGTATCTTTGTGCCCGATTTATGCGATGATGGTTCATATCCATCATCTCAAATCACTATAAACGAAAAAAGAAATTATACATAATAATTAATTATGAGCAAACAAGTAGAAAAGATTAAGGAGCTGATCGCTAAGCGCGAACAGGCTCGTCTTGGCGGTGGTGAGAAGGCCATCGAGAAGCAGCATGCACGTGGCAAATATACAGCTCGTGAGCGTATCGAAATGTTGGTAGATGCTGGCAGTTTCGAGGAGTACGACATGTTTAAGCTGCACCGTTGCACCAACTTCGGTATGGAGAAGAAGCAGTACCTCGGTGATGGTGTGGTAGCGGGTAGTGCTACAATAGCCGGCCGCCTGGTTTACGTATATGCTCAGGACTTCACCGTAAATGGTGGTTCACTCTCTGAGACTATGGCACAGAAGATCTGCAAGGTAATGGATATGGCAATGACTATGGGTGCACCTGTTATCTGTATGAACGACTCAGGTGGTGCCCGTATCCAGGAAGGTATCTGCGCCCTCGCTGGTTATGGTGAGATCTTCGAGCGCAACATCCTCGCTTCTGGTGTCATCCCACAGATCTCTGCTATTATGGGCCCTTGCGCTGGTGGTGCCGTTTACTCTCCAGCCTTGACCGACTTCATCATCATGAAGGAGCAGACTTCTTATATGTTCCTGACAGGTCCTAAGGTTGTAAAGACCGTAACTGGTGAGGACATCGATGCTGAGCACCTCGGTGGTGCATCTGTTCACGCAACCAAGAGTGGTGTTACCCACTTCGCTGCCAAGACAGAGGAAGAGGCTATCGAGATGATCAAGAGCCTGCTCTCTTTCATCCCTAGCAACAATACAGAAGAAGCTCCACGCATAGAGTGCACAGACCCTATCGACCGTATGGACGATACTCTGAACGAGATCATCCCTGAGGATCCTAACCAGGCATACGATATGTATAAGGTGATTGGCGCTGTAACTGATAACGGAGAGTTCTTCGAAGTTCAGCCTAAGTTCGCCAAGAACATCATCACAGGTTTCGCCCGCTTCAATGGTCAGAGCGTAGGTATCGTAGCCAACCAGCCTTCAGCTTACGCTGGTGTACTCGATGTTAACGCTAGCCGCAAGGCAGCCCGCTTCGTCCGTTTCTGCGATGCCTTCAATATTCCTATCGTATCTCTCGTTGACGTACCAGGATTCTTGCCAGGTACAGGTCAGGAGTACAACGCTGTCATCCTCCACGGTGCACAGTTGCTCTACGCTTACGGCGAGGCTACCGTGCCAAAGATCACTATCACATTGCGTAAGAGCTATGGTGGTAGCCATATCGTGATGGGTTGCAAGCAGTTGCGTGCTGACTTGAACTTCGCTTGGCCATCTTCAGAGATTGCCGTAATGGGTGCCAGCGGTGCCGTTGCCGTTCTCTGCGGTAAGGAAGCTAAGGCAAAGAAGGAAGCTGGCGAGGATGTAAAGGCATTCCTGGCTGAGAAGGAGCAGGAATACACCGACAAGTTCGCTAATCCATATCAGGCTGCTCAGTATGGCTACATCGATGATGTCATCGAGCCACGCAATACCCGTTTCCGCATCTGCCGTGGTTTGGCTCAGCTCGCTACCAAGCGCCAGAGCTTGCCAGCTAAGAAGCATGGCTGTATGCCAATGTAAAGTTGAACTTTGAACTTTGAACTTTAAACTTTATGATTAGTTTTCTGGGATAAGTTCTTTAACTGAGAAAGAATAAATGGATAAGAATATTTATGCTGCGATTGCCATGGCACTCTATGAGTACCAGGGCAATAACGTACACGACAAGGAGCCTGGCATCATTACGATCAAGCCACGTCAGACGATGTGGAACGCCAAGTTCTTGAGTTTAACAGCCAAACCATAAAGATAAAGAAATGAAAGAGTTTAAATATACAATTGACGGAAAAGAATACAAGGTTCAGATTGACGCTGTTGAGGGTAACATCGCAAGCGTGAACGTAAATGGCGAAGCTTACAAGGTTGAGATGGAACAGGAAGCTGAACCAGAGAAGAAGAAGGTAGTGCTCGGTCAGCCTGCTGCATCTGATGATGCTGAGGCTACTCCAGCTGCCAACGTAAATACAGCCAACGCTGTAAAGGCTCCTCTCCCTGGTACTATCACCAGCATCGAGGTAGCTGTTGGTCAGGAAGTTAAGGCTGGCGATACTGTTGTCGTTCTCGAGGCTATGAAGATGCAGAACAACATCGAGGCTGAGAAGGATGGCAAGGTTACAGCTATCTGCGTAAAGCCTGGTCAGGCTGTACTCGAAGAGGATGCTCTCGTGGTTATCGAGTAATTTGAGAATTATACTTCCTGATTCGGGAATTTATGATTCGGGAATTTATAAAGAATATCAAAGGTCGCAAGCTACGATAGTTTGCGACCTTTTTCTATACTGCTGTATGAGCATAAACTGCTATACAAAGTATTTTTTTTACCAAAAGACATAAAGTACAATAAAATGATAGATTTAACAGAAGAACAGATAAAAAGATACAGCCGCCACATCCTCCTTCAGGATGTAGGCCTCGAGGGACAGGAAAAGCTCCTCAATGCCAAGGTGCTCATCATTGGTGCCGGAGGATTGGGTTCTCCAGTTGCCCTCTACCTCGCTGCGGCTGGCGTGGGACATATCGGTATCGTGGATGCCGATGTGGTTGACCTCAGTAACCTGCAACGACAGGTCATTCACCAGACCAAGGACTTGAACACCCCTAAGGTGGAAAGCGCCAAGGAGAAGATGATTGCCATCAATCCTGATGTGGAGGTAACAACCTACCATACCTTCCTCGCCTCAGACAATGCCGAAGAAATCATCAAGCCATGGGATTTCGTCATTGATTGCACCGACAACTTCCCGGCGAAGTTCCTCATCAATGATGCCTGTGTGCGACTGGGCAAGGCATTCTCGCATGGCGGCATCCTGAGATTCCAGGGGCAGACCTTCACCCATCTTCCAGGCACGGCTTGTTACCGTTGTTTCTTCAAGGAGCCACCTCCAGCAGGCACTGTTCCTACCAGTAGCCAGGCAGGAGTTCTGGGAGCCATCGCCGGTATGCTCGGAACCATCCAGGCTGCCGAGGCGTTGAAGTACTTCCTCGGTGTGGGCGAACTGCTCACCGACCGATTGCTCACCTTCGATGCCAAGACGATGAACTTCCGCACCATCAAGGTAAAGAAGCGTGCATCCTGCGAAATCTGCGGCGACCACCCTACTTCCCCCCTTATGCATTTTGCATCAATTTGATATATTAGAACACATAGAAATAGCGTTTAAGGTCACAATTTGTGACCTTAAACTATTGGTTTTCAACTGTTTTATTTTCTTTTCCTCTTATCACCTCCAATACCTAGACTACGGCACTATCCCTATATAAAGAACCATTTGATTTATTCTTTTCTCTTCACCCAAACCTTGTGGCTGCCGCTGCCCATCCAACCTATCGGCGAGGTTCGGTCGG
>ENA-ORTY01000086-ORTY01000086.1-human-gut-metagenome-genome-assembly--contig:-NODE-86-length-107877-cov-99.990549_pt1 | contig 107877 bp, 71 predicted proteins | sample MGYA00241917_ERZ509198 | MGnify/ENA primary metagenome ERZ509198 (study PRJEB26280, sample SAMEA2338857) | human gut metagenome | biome: human gut; feature: human-associated habitat; material: faeces...
TTTCTAATTCGTAACCTCTTCTTTTTATGAGATAAAAACTTATCTCATTCTCAATCACTTATAAAAAATACGTACTTTCGGGGGAGAAAACTATGAGTTAGATTCGTTAACATTGAAATTTTTCGATGAAACCTTTGCGTATATGCATTTTTCTTCGTAACTTCGCAGCGGAATATAAAGAAGGAAAACTATGGAAGAGATTAGAAAATATCCGGTGGGCATACAAACCTTTTCTGAGATACGAGAAGAAAACTATGTGTATGTGGATAAAACTAAGTATATTGTGGATTTCGTAAGAAATGGATCCAAATATCTGTTTCTGAGTCGCCCAAGACGATTCGGAAAGTCTCTTTTTGTCTCTACGCTTCAGGCTTATTTTGAAGGAAGAAAAAATCTGTTTAATGGGCTTGCCCTTGGGGATTATGAGAAGGAATGGGTAAAGTATCCAGTTTTTCATTTTGATATGAGTACGGCAAAACACATGAATCCTGCTGACTTAATCAATGAATTGGAAGGTAAGCTAAGCCAGCTGGAACAAATCTATGGTACGGAAGATTGGGCTATTAAGACTAACCAGCGTTTGGAATGTCTGGTAAAACGTGCTTATAAGCAGACGGGACAGAAGGTAGTCATTCTCATCGATGAGTATGATGCTCCATTGCTGGATGTCGTGCATGAGAAGGAAAATCTGGTAGAACTCCGTTTGATCATGAAGAACTTCTATAGCCCTATAAAATACTTGGACCCTTGGTTGCGCTTCGTCTTTATTACTGGTATTACCAAGTTCTCTCAATTAAGTATCTTTAGTGAAATCAACAACCTGGATAATATCAGCATGTTCGACCAGTATTCTGCTATCTGCGGTATCAGTAAGGCGGAACTTCTGAATGATATGAAGCCAGATGTGGAGTTGTTGGCAAAGCATTTAGGCAGAACCTTGGAAGAGACAATAGGTGAACTGACGTCATATTATGATGGCTATCATTTCAGTGATCATTCTGAAGATATATTCAATCCTTTCAGTCTTGTGAAGGCCTTGAAGAACAAAAAGGTTTCGGCTTATTGGTTCAGTTCCGGTACGCCAAGTTATCTCATCAAGACTTTGCAGAAGTATCATGTGGGAGTAATGGATATAGAGCAGAAAAGTGTAGGGGTTGATGACTTTGATGTTTCGCCAGAGCAGATGACTTCAGCGCTTCCTTTGCTCTACCAGAGTGGTTATCTTACCATCAAGAAGTATAATCCGCTATTGCAATGCTATCAGCTGGACTATCCTAACAGGGAAGTGCGCATAGGGATGTTGAAATCGCTGGCGCCAAACTATCTGTCTCCAATTCAATTGGATAATAATAGTTTTATCTTTGCCTTTTTGGAACAGCTCTATGGCAACAACATGGATGGCGCCCTTCAGAAGATGCAAGCTTATCTTGCTAGTATCTCCAACCGTCTGTCTAATAAAAACGAGAAAGATTTTCAAACGGTGTTCTATCTCATCTTCAACCTCTTGGGTGCTTATATCCTGGTGGAAGAAGATAGTGCAATAGGTAGGGCTGATGCCGTTCTGCACATGCCTGATACCGTGTATGTAATAGAGTTGAAATATGATAAATCGGCAGATGAGGCTTTGATGCAGATAGACGATAAGGGATATCTGATACCTTATTCGGCAGATGGAAAGCGATTGGTTAAAGTGGGAATTAATTATGATAGCCAAAAGCGAACTATAGGGGATTGGAAGATAGAAGAAACATAAAAATATACAAGATTTTGAAAGAAAGCCTCGGCTACTAAGATGTAGTCGGGGCTTTTTGAAATTTGTTTTTATGCAAATACTACGTATATCCCCCTTTTCAATCGTATTATTAGCAAATAAAACAAAAGAAATATCGCATGAGACAGAAAGTTTTATACATGATTTTAGTGGCTTGCCTGCTCCTGGCTAATGCTTCTGATGGTGTTGCCAAAGGCAGAAAAAAGGCGGAAGACCCAGAGATAACCAAGCTCAAGGGGAAGATAGAAAACGTGATGCAGAAGGTAGATGCGCAGCCCGACTGGCTCTATTCCCGACTGCAGATGTTCTGGAACACCCACGCTTCTGATGTCTTCGTAAATGGTGAAACCTTTGCGAAGGTGGGGGGAGAACGTGCCCCGGAACCCACCGTGAAATATAACGGAACCCGTGGAACGGCTTCGCAATACAATCGTCCCCGTCTGGAAGATATGATTCCTTTCGATGACGATGAATTGGGCAATGTAACCTATGTAAGCAAGGCTTCAGGCAAGATGGAGAAGACTTCGCCAGCCAAGACGGGTTGTAATATCGCCAGCGTAAACCGACAGATTATGGGCATTGCCCGAGATGCTGCCCGCATCTATGCCGCTACCGGCGATATGCGATACGGAATGATGGCAGCTAAGGTTTTCGATGTCTATATGAAAGGCATCGCCTATCGCAATGTGCCTATCGACTTGAACCATGGTCATCAGCAGACACTGGTGGGAATGACTACCTTCGAGGTTATCCACGAGGATATCATCAACGAACTCACCCAGATGTATCCCCTCATCAAACCTCTCGTGAAGGATGACCAAGCCGTTATCGAGGCTGGTTTTAAGAAATGGGCGGAGAACATCATTGCCAATGGTGTGCCTCACAACAACTGGGACTTGTTTCAGGCCGATTTCATCACGAAGATAGCCTTGGTATTGCAAGATAACCAAGCATACGCAGATGGCAAGGGCAAGCAATACTACTTGGATTATATCGTAAATCAAAATAGTATTCGCCAGTGGAGTATGAACAAGCTCATCGACTTCGGCTTTGATGCGAAGAGCAAGACTTGGTATGAATCGCCAGGCTACAGTACCACGGTATTGAGCAGTATCTGTGATTTCGCCAACATGCTCGATGAAAAGGCGGAAATCGATATGTTCAAGCTGCGTCCTATCCTGATTGACGGCGTGAAGACCTCTGCCGAATATCTCTTCCCTAACCGTATGATAGCAGGTTTTGGCGATACCCATCCGAACTATCTGAACCAGGGCGGCATCGATAACATCCTGAAATATGCCACCCGTCATAAGAACAAGAGTCTTATCGCAGATATGAATCTCTTTAAGAGCGCCGTTTCAAGCGATGCTCCGGTATCAGAAATAGAGAAATATACCAGTACGATGTTCTATGCTCCTAATGTATCGTGGATAGCGATACGTACGGGAATGGACAGACAACACGACCTGATGGCTTCCATCAATGCCAGCCTGGGCAACCACGCCCATGCCAACGGCATCTCTCTGGAGCTTTATGGCAAGGGCTATGTATTGGGGCCTGATGCAGGTATCGGCAAGAATCTCTATAGCGGACTGGATTATTCTGAGTATTATTCCCAGATGCCAGCCCATAACACGGTGGTGGTAGATGGCGTATCGAGCTATCCGGTAATGATGTCGCAGCATGCTTTCAAGATAGTGACTTCATCTCCTGAGGTAAGCGCGGAGAAGCCTGCCAGCAGGAAACTCTCGGAGCAGAAGGAGAAGATGACTTACGCTACAGTAAGCTTTATGGAGCCAGAAACGCAGGCAGAGCAGCAGCGTACCACAGCTATCGTGAAGACCAGCGATAAGGGTGGTTATTACATCGACGTGTTCCGCAGCCGAAAGAAGGAAGGGGGCGACAAGACCCACGATTACTTCTATCATAACCTGGGACAGGAGATGAAGGTGATGGATGCGGCAAGCGGTAAGGCACTCGATATGAAGCCTACCGAGGAACTCGCCTTTGCCGGTGGTCATCTCTATGCTTATTCCTATATATATAATAAGGTGAGTGCCGAAATGACCTCTTCTGTAAAGACCCAGTTTGTAACCAGGATAGAAGATGAGAAGGTGGTGGCAGCGATGGATAACCAGAAGGAGATAACGATGACGATGTGGATGAAGGCGGATGCAAACCGTACCCTCTTCCAGGCGCTCTCTCCTGCCAATCTGGAATACGAGCGTATGCCTAACCAGCCTTATAAGGTAATCGACCAGCCGGTATTGACCTTCGTGGCTCGCCAGAAGGGTGAGGCATGGAATCATCCTTTCGTCTGCGTATATGAACCAAGTTCTGATACAGAACCGGGCGATATAGCATCGGTAGATTATTTTACTCCAAGCGAGCAGGGTGCCGTGGGCATCATCGTGAAACTGAAGGATGGAACCGAGCAGCGCATTGTCTGCTCAGAGAATGGAAAAGTGAAGTTGAATTAAAACAAACAGACAATGAAAAAGATTGTTTTAGCAATTTTGATGATTTTTGCGTTGGTTTCTGCTCATGCTGCAGAAACCTTGCAGTCGCCTAATGGCAAGTATCATTTCGTCTTTGAGCAGAAAGGAGGTCGTCTTGTCTATCATCTAAACTATGCTGATAAGCAAGTGGTTGAGGAAGGCGAACTAGGTGTGAACATCGACAACCATCTGGTAGAGTCAGCGATGGGAATTCCTGTGGATACCAACCGGGTTTGGACCACCGGTATGGAAGTCATCAAGGTGGAGCGTTCTGCCAAGGATGATACTTGGAAACCGGTCTATGGTGAGTATGCAACTATCCGTGACCATTACAATGAGATGACCATCCATTTGATGAAAGGTGGAAAACAAGGAAACTCCAATGATAATGGCTATGACAAACGCCAGCAGTATCTCTTCGATATCATTGTAAGAGCATACGATGAGGGAGTGGCTTTCCGTTATCACTTCCCTGAGGCAACGAATGGATTGTTTATGAATATTACGGAAGACTTGACTTCTTTCCAGTTGGCACCAGGTGCTGAGGCCTATCATTTTGCATGGGCACAAGCTTCTCCTAAGAAAGTAAAACTCTTGAAGAGCGAACCTGTATGGAAGGAAGAATCAGACCGACCTCTGGTCTTGAAGTTGTCGAACGGCATTTATACTTCCATCGGCGAAGCAGCCTTGTCTGATTTTTCACGAGGAAAGTTAAAGTTGGTTGCAGACAATAAACTTCAGATGTCAATGTTTGATACGGCAAGTGTTATCACGGCTTACGACATGCCATGGCGCGTTATCATGGCTGCTGAAAGGGCTATCGACCTGATAAACAACAAGCAGTTGATGCTCAACTTGAACACACCTTGCAAGATAGCTGATACTTCCTGGATTCGTCCAGGTAAGGCATTCCGTGTATGTCGACTGGATATGAAAACGGCTTTGCAGGCTATTGATTTTGCCGTAGATCGCGGATTGCAACACATCGAGTTGGATGCAGGCTGGTATGGACCGGAATGGAAAATGTCTTCATCTGCCCTGAAGGTGTTGGAAACTCGTGACATTGATATGCCTGAGCTATGTAGGCAGGCAAAGAGCAAGGGCATTGGCGTATGGCTTTATGTGAATCAGCGTGCGCTTTCCCAGCAATTGGACAGCATCTTGCCTTTGTATCAGAAGTGGGGCGTCAGCGGCATCAAGTTCGGTTTTGTACAGGTGGGCTCCCAGAAGTGGACAGCCTGGATGCACGATGCCATAAAGAAATGTGCCGATTATCATATCATGGTGGATGTTCACGATGAATATCGTCCTACGGGATGGAGTCGCACTTATCCTAACCTGATGACTCAGGAAGGTATCGGAGGTAATGAGGAAATGCCGAATGCAGAGCACAATGTGATTCTTTCATTCACAAGATTCCTCTGTGGTCCAGCTGATTACACTCCTTGTTATTTCAATGGCAGAGTGAAGAATACGAAGGCTCATCAGTTGGCAATGCCAGTGGTATATTACAGTCCGATTACTTTCCTGTATTGGTACGATTTGCCAAATGTCTACAAGGGCGAGAAGGAATTGGATTTCTGGAAGTATTGTCCTACTGTATGGGATGAGAGCAAGGCTCTGGCTGGCGAGATTGGAGAGTACATCATTCAGGCTCGCCGCACAGGCAATGATTGGTTTGTGGGAGCGATGAATGGCTTGCAGGCTCGTGATATCACCCTCAATACTGCTGATTTCCTGCAGAAAGGCAAGAAATATCGTGTGGAAATCTACAATGATGATCCATTTTTGCAGACCCGCACCAAGGTTTCTTCTACAGTGGTGAATGTCAAGGCGGGCAAGCAGCTGAAGCTTCATCTACAGGCTTCTGGAGGTGCAGCCCTGCGTTTTGTTCCTGTAAGATAACAGATAATTAGTTTTTTAGCGTTATAGTAATTAAAAGTCTCGGTTGCCCATTGGGTGGTCGAGGCTTTTTTCTTGTGGGAATATTTGGCGATTATTACGTATTTATATATCTTTGCACGTATAAAATAAAAGAATCAGATAAATCAAAATAAGCAATGATGAAAACAAGAATAATGATGCGTGTAAGCGTATTGGCTATTGTCTTGGTGATGCAAGGCTTAGTCTCTGTAGTCCATGCCGTAGGTGTGGGAGGCAGTGGAATGTTTCAGTGGTCTGTGGAATTGAGAAGATATATTTCCAATGAAACAGGCAAGGCGCCTGTGGCTTATCTCTGGGTTCCAGAGGGCTGCAAGCAAGTAAAGGCAGTGATGCTCTCGCAGCAGAACATGACAGAGGAGGCTATCTATAAGAACCCTCGTTTTCAGGCAAAGATGAAGAAACTGGGCGTTGCCATGGTATGGGTGGCTCCTGCTTTTAATAACAATTGGGATTCTAACTCTGGTGCACAGAATATCTTTGAGGAATTGATGGCGAATCTTGCTGATAATAGCGGCCATCTCGAGATAGCGAAGGCTCCTATTATTCCTCTGGGACATTCGGCGCAAGCCACGTTCCCCTGGAATTTCGCGGCTTGGAATCCAGACCGCACCCTCTGTATCATTTCCTTCCATGGTGATGCGCCTCGTACCAACCTCTGCGGTTATGGTGCGGCAAACGCAGAGTGGGGACGCAACCGCAACATCGATGGCATTCCTGGCTTGATGGTAGAAGGCGAGTATGAATGGTGGGAGGCTCGTGTGAATCCTGCTCTGGCTTTCCGCATAATGTATCCGGAGAGTTGCATCTCCTTCCTTTGTGATACGGGCAGAGGTCATTTCGACTGTGGTGACAGAACTGCTGATTATATCGCCAAGTTCATTCAGAAATCATTGGAACAGCGCTTGAATGCAGATGGTAGTTTGCGTAAGCTTAATCCGAAGGGTGGCTATCTTGCCGAGCGTTTCCATTCAGATATGATCGGTACGGATGGTGCAGATAAGGGCAAGGCTCCAGAGAATGCCAATACCTCCCGTCCTCAACCGGCTCCTTATGCTCTGTATAAGGGCGACAAGCACGATGCCTTCTGGTATTTTGATAAGGAAATGGCAGAACTCACAGAGGCTCGCTATAAGGAGACCGCAGGCAAGAAGGTGCAGTATGTAGGCTTTGAGTATCAGGGCAATCTGATTTCTTTCAACGAAAAGGCGCAGGGCGGAATGCAAATCAAGATAGAGGATGCTTCTTCAGAGAATTCTTCTTCTGTAAATGCTAATTCCAAGGAAAAGAAGGCTATTCGTATTCATTTGAAGGCTGTTTATACCGATGCCTCCTATAACGTTCTTTCGAGTGTGCATGGCAAGAAGGCTCCTCATATCGAGGTGATCTGCGGACCTTTGAAGAAAATCAACGATACAACCTTCGAGGTTTATCCATACGAGGCTGGTTGGGACAATCCACGTAGAAGTTTTACTGCCTGGTTGGTTGCTGTGGCAGATGCTGATGGTGGATACAAGGGTGCTGTGCAGCCTTTGCGTATCGACCTGCCAGCAAGTCTATGCAGGGGTTTATAAAATGTGTAGTGTAATTTATTCCATAAAGTAAGATAGTAAAAATGAAGAAGTTTTTCCTCTTTTCCTTGTTGGTGGCATCTGCGCTTTCAATTCAGGCAAAGACACCAGCAGATAATCAGCAGAAAGCAATTAAGTGCCAGCCTTTTGTGTTGTCGCAGGTACATCTCCTTCCTTCCCGTTTTCAAGAGAATATGAAGCGAGATTCGGCTTGGATGATGTCGATACCTGTTAGCTCACTTTTGCAGAGCTTCCGCAATACCAGCGGTGCCTGGTCAAATCGTGAGGGTGGTTACATGACGGTGAAGAAACTCGGCGGTTGGGAATCTCTTGATTGTGATCTCCGCGGTCATACCACAGGTCATCTCCTTTCGGCATACGCCACGCTCTATGCACAGACTGGCTCTGCAGCAGTGAAGGCGAAGGCGGATAGCATCGTGAATGGTCTTGCCGAGGTGCAGCAGGCATATGGTAGAGATGGCTATCTGAGTGCCTTTGCCGAAGGTCTCATCGACCGAAATATCCAAGGCAAGAGTGTATGGGCACCTTTCTATACGCTCCATAAAATCGTGCAGGGCATGATAGACCAGTACCAACTCTGCGGCAATGAAAAAGCCTTGGAGATAGCAAAGGGCATGGGCAACTGGGCTTATAACAAACTCAAACCTCTTTCAGAGGAGACTCGGAAAAAGATGATTCGCAATGAGTTTGGTGGTTTCAATGAGACGATGTACGAACTCTATGCCTTGACCAAGGATGAGAAGTATCTCTGGGTGGCAAAGTATTTCTATCATAACGAGAAGATAGACCCATTGAAGAATGGCAACAACGACCTCGGCACCAACCATGCCAATACCTTCGTCCCGAAACTCTTGGGTGAGGCGAGAAACTATGAGATATTTGGTGCAAAAGATAGTCGTAAGGCGGCAGAGCTTCTCTTTTGGACATTGGTCAATGACCATGCCTTTGTAACAGGCGAGCTTTCCGATAAGGAGCATCTCTTCAAGCCAACCGAGCAGAGTAAGCATCTCTCTGGCTATGATGGTGAGAACTGCTGCACCTTCAATCTTATGAAACTCGCCGACCATCTCTTCTCTTGGAATCCAAACAGCAAGATTGCCGATTACTACGAGCGTGCGCTTTATAATCATATCCTCGGTCAGCAGGATCCAGAGACAAGTATGGTTTGTTACTTTACTCCATTGCAGACAGGTGCTTATCGTCTTTATTCAACCAAGGAGAATAGCTTCTGGTGCTGTGTGGGTAGTGGTTTCGAGAGTCATGTGAAGTATGCTTCGAGCATCTACTTCCATTCTGCCAAAGATCTCTATGTGAATCTCTTCATTCCATCCAAGTTGGATTGGGAGGGAACAATCTTCACTCAGCAGACCGCTTTCCCGCAGTCATCGACGACCACTTTTAAAGTTGAGGGCAAGCAGAGAAACTTTACCCTCCGTCTCCGCTATCCATTCTGGACTACCAAGATGGAGGTCAAGGTAAATGGCAGAAAGGTGAAAGCTGTCAAGGGAACAGATGGCTATGTGGCAATCTCCCGTCTCTGGAAGGCTGGCGATCAAGTTGAGGTAAACTTCGGAATGAAACTTCGTGAAGAATCAACCAAGGATGATGCTTCCAAGGTAGCCTTGGTATATGGTCCTATCGTGATGGCTGGCAAGCTCGATGCCGTGGAGCATCCTTTCTGCGATCCTACGAAGTACAACGATTATTATACCTTTGACTTCAAGATACCTGCTGCAACAGTAGAAAAGGCTAAGTATGATGGCTTAAAGAACATTAAGAACTTCAAAACCAAGCAAGGTATTGAATTAGTGCCATTCTATGACGCCCATCACTGCCGTTATGTGGTATATTGGCAGAAGTAATGGTGTAATGAAATTTAAAAAGAAAATAGGTGGATGCAGAATTCTCTTTGACAAGAGGCTCTGTCATCCACCTTTATATATATTGATTGTAGATTAGCGCATATATTTGTATCTGTAGTCTTTGCTCTTAATTAACTCTAAACCAGTCTGCATCAATCCATCCTCGGTTGCCCTTGGTGTTCTTGCGCTCGCTCACAAATCCCATCTTGGCTCCGATCCATTTGCCTTGTCTCAAGGTAAAAAGATTGCCTGCGTTTCTGTATCGCTTGCCGTCAAGACTGTAAGCAAACTGGCATTTGCCGTCTTTTACCTTCATCTGGAGATAGATATCGAGATAGATGGCTGGAGAATATGGAATGGTATCCTTCTCTGATGGCTTGAAGGTAGCGAGTGTCTTCTCTGTTTCAATACCGCTTAAATCAGCATCCTTGCAAGAAAGCTGCTGGAGTAGGAAGTTATCTCCCATGCGACGGACAACCAGTGCCTGATAATCCCTGCCCATCATAATGACACCGCCATACTGATCATCCTCTTTCGATGCAAAGCGAATCTTTGCGGTAGCAGTGAAATCCTTGGCTGGAGTCTTCTGGAGTAGAAGATTGCCAGCCTGCCAAAGACTCTTGAATGGTAATGGCTTGCCAGCTTCATCTGTTGCGGTAAGATCTGCGGTATATAATCGCAGACAATCATTATTGGTTGGCATTCCCCAAAGCTGGTTATAGTTGGCGTGCCATTGCCATTGCAAGCCTAGCTCTGTGCTGTTGAATTCATCAGATTCCTGAGGATTCATCTTTACCTTTGATGTCGATTTCGGTATGCGATAGGTGAGATAAGGCTCGCCACATCCGTCGCCATCCTTGTCATTGCCCATTACTGGCCATCCTGTCTTCCAATCTACAGGCTGCAGGAAGACGACGCGACCGTATGCTGCCTTGTCATTGAAATGAAGGAACCAGTCTTCGCCTTGCGATGTATGAACCCATGCTCCTTGGTGAGGACCATTAATCTTCGTTTTGCCTTGTGCCATCACCTTTCTGGCTTCATAAGGGCCATATATGTTTTTGCTTCGCATGGCAAGTTGCCAGCCCATCTCTACGCCTCCAGCTGGGCACATAATCCAGTAATATCCATCTCGCTTATAGAACTTCGGACCTTCTGTGGTGTGGTTCTTCTGTCCTCCATCAAAAACGATGCGAGGCTTGCCTATCGCCTTGGTTCCATCGGCAGAAAGCTCACGAACAGTGAGAACGGAATTAAAACCGGAACGGCTTCCTGCCCATCCATTCACGAGATAACATCTTCCGTCTTCATCCCAGAGTGGACAAGGGTCAATCATTCCTTTTCCTGCCAAAACGCAGACGGGTTCCTCCCATGTGCCACGTGGGTCTTTGGTCTTCACCATAAAGATGCCGTGGTCTGGGTCGCCCCAATAAATATAGAATTCTCCGTTGTGATGTCGGATGGCTGGTGCCCATACTCCCTTGCCGTGTTGAGGCTGGGCGAAGAGTTCCTTGGGTTCCTGTTCCTGCAGGGCATGTCCGATAATCTCCCAGTTTACCAGGTCCTTGCTATGAAGGATAGGCAGACCTGGGATACAATTAAAAGAACTAGCCGTGAGATAATAGTCTTCTCCAACAGCTACCACGTCTGGGTCGCTATAGTCGGCATAAATTACGGGGTTGGTATAAGTACCGTTGCCATTATCGGGATTCCAGACCTGCGAATGATACTGGGCTTGGATCGACATAGGCGTTGCCAGCAAGATGCTCGAAAAGAGCAATGATGTAATTCTCTTATTCATATGATTCTCTTATTCTTTTATAATGATACGTATGATAAAGGAAGATTACTTATATGTTTATTGTCAGCTTTTCTACTACGACTTTAAGTATTCTTCTTATCCGGTTCGTATTATTAATAAAACAACGACGATGAAAATAAGAAGAATACTTTTTTGTATGGCTACTATTGCCATATCACAGATAAGCATAGCGCAGAATGTACAGACTGCTGCGCAGGTTCCGGCACTCGATGTTGATAAGCAGTTGCAATACTGCCACAAGCAGGTGAAGCGTGCCCTGGCTGAGTTGCAGCAGAAAGATGGTTCTTACGATTACACGATGGAGCCTCGCAATATTCTGAAGGGGGATAAGCAGAAAGGATGGAACTGTAGAAAAATGGATAAGGATTGGTGTTCTGGCTTTTGGCCAGGCATCTTATGGATGGACTATCAGAATACGAAGGATGAGGCTGTGAAGAAGACTGCAGAAGGCTATACTGAGTCGTTGAAAAGTATTGCCTATCGTCCTTGTCATGATCACGATATCGGGTTCTTGATGTTCTGTTCTTATGGAAAAGGCTACGAAGTCAATCATTCACCTGAGTACAAGAAGATAATCTTGGCATCGGCTGATTCCTTGGCAACGCTCTTTAACCCAATTGTGGGAACCATATTGAGCTGGCCGAGAATGGTAGAACGTGAGCATTGGCCGCACAATACTATTATTGATAATATGATGAATCTGGACCTGATGTTCTGGGCATCAAAGAATGGCGGTAATAAACTCCTTTATGACTTGGCTGTGACTCATGCCAAGACAACAATGAAAAATCATTTCCGTCCGGATGGAAGTTGCTATCATGTGGCGGTATATGATACCATCAATGGAGACCTTATCAAGGGAGTTACCCATCAGGGGTATGCTGATAATTCCATGTGGGCAAGAGGGCAGGCATGGGCAATATATGGTTACACAATGGTTTATCGTTATACAAAGAACAAGATGTTTCTTGATTTTGCGCAAAAGGTTACCGACATCTATATCAAACGTTTGAAGGAGACGAGTGACGATATGATTCCTCTTTGGGATATGGATGACCCTCGTGGCGTTAAGTTGGCTCCTAAAGATGTGAGTGCAGCTTGTATTGTAGCCGATGCCTTGTTGGAGTTGCAACAATATGTAGATAAGGAAAAATGTGATGAATACAGACTGTTTGCCTTACAATCCTTGGCTCAATTAAGTACGGATAAATATCAGAGTGGCAAGAAAAACGTTGCATTCCTGATGCATTCTACGGGTCATCATCCAGCAAAAAGCGAGATTGATGCAAGTATAATTTATGCGGACTATTATTATATGGAAGCTTTAGTTAAAGTCAAGATGTTAGGATTGTTGAATAGGATATCATAGTTTTTATAAGCTTTAGGTTTATATATCAGTTAGACTTATAGGTTTTGTTGAAGCATATGTGAAAACAAAAGGGTGAAAGAAGATAATCTGCAGGAACTCTTATGTAAGAGGAAAGGCAGATTATCTTTTTTGTGAGGAATATCTTGATGAGGATAAAAAACTATCTTTTCTGTTGGCTAGCTAAAATATTTATGTTATCTTTGTGCCAAAATTGCAATATTTGAATATGAAACAGTTATATAGACTTTTGCTCTTGTTGTGGTGCTGCGTCTCTGCTTTGCATGCGGAAACAAAAGTAGATGCCATTCATCTCTTGACAAAGGACGATGGAATGGCGGGGGAAACCGTGTCTCGTGTCATCATTGACAAATATGGACGCGCTGTTGTTGCAACGAATGATGGTATAAGTATTTATAATGGTAAGCGTTTTACAACATTCAAGATGCGCAGGGATGCTAATATGCCTAATTATGTATATGATGTATGTATAGATAATCTGCAAAACATCTATGTTGCTACAGCCCAGGGAGTTTTTGAAAAGAAGGTTAATAAAGCTTCTTTTCAGCTTATCTTGAAGGAATTTGATAGGATGGAAACGCTGGCTGCTCATGAGGGTAAACTGTATCTGGGTAATACAAATGGATTTTATGTTTATGACGGGAAGAAGGTTAAGCAAGTGGCTGTTAAGTCTTTTGCTAAAGAGATCTTAGCAAATAGCGTGAGAAGCATAAAGGTAGGTGAAGATGGCAATCTGTGGTTTTTGACTCGTTATGCCTTAAATCGTTATGTTCCTTCTTCGGGAAAAGTAAGTTCTTTTTATTTGGCTGCAGACATGCCTAAGAGGGCCGCGATGAGCCAGTTCGGGCTGTTGGGTGATAAAGCTTACATTGGAACCAAGAATAATGGACTGTTTGTTTATTACTTTAACTTAAAGAAAATTCGAAAGATTCCTTATGTAAGTAATGTCATAACCTCTATTCAGGTTACATCTAAAGGGGATGTTTGTGTGGGTACGGATGGCTCTGGTGCCTTTTTGCTGGATGGAAAGACTGGACAATTGAAAGAGAAGTTTGATATGAATGGTGACAAGGAACATCGTACTCCTTGTGATGCTGTCTATTATTATATGAAGGATGGGCATGGAAATGATTGGCTAGGCTTTTATCGTTTTGGGTTGGCACATTCTTATTATAATCAGCATATCTTTGAGCCATATCGCTTTGGAGACTTTACAACAGAAAAGTTGAATGTTCGTTCTTTTTACATTAATAAGGATGTAAAGGTGATAGGAACGAATAAGGGATTGTATTATATCAATGAGACAAAGAATATCGTGAAGCATTTTCCTGCGGAAATGCTAGGAGGCGCACACATTATTACCAAGATTTACTATCATCTTGGCTTGTTCTATATAGCGACTTATGATGGAGGATTGAAAATTTTTGATCCTGCTTCCTTAACTATTCGTCCCATTCTTAATGCTCCGGAAGTGTTGTCTAATACTACGATTATTTCTCTGGCAAGCCGCAATAATGGTGATTTGTGGATAGGTACGGCAGAAGGCCTTTTTGTGTTGGATAAAGCTGGACGTATAGTGAAGAAAAACGGTGGCTTTGGTGGCACTGTCACAGGTTTGTTTTTTGATAAAGGTGGCAATGGATGGGTGTGTTCTGAAAAGATGGCCTATTATAGCGCTCAAAAGGAAAGTTATGATAATACGGTCTTCCCTAAGGGATTTTTCAATATCCAGAAAAATGTAGAAGCTATTCCTGGTAAGAATGGGCGTATCTATTTCTTCAAGCAAAACAAGATCTTTTTTACAACTCAAGACATGAAGCTGTTTGGTCAGTTGCAACTTCCTGCAGAGTTGAGTGATAAATGCTGCTATGCTTTCTTGGACGATCGTAATCGTTCTTTTTGGCTTGCTACTGATAATGGCTTATTTTGTTTGGATTATCAAATGCAGAATTTTGTACATTTAGGAGCGGGGGAAGGACTGAAGTGCCAATTTGTAAATGTAGATGGTATTCAGGTTGACCAAGATGGTGTTGTCTGGGTAGCTACTACAAATGGTTTGATGCGTCTCAATTCCAAGGCTTTAGACCAATGGCTTCATCGCAAGAAGTTTAACTTGTCGCTTTTTGATATCCGAATAGGAAGTGATTTGCTCGACTTTACCGATGAGAATAAGGTTAACAGTACTAAGAGAATTTTGCTTCCTTGGAACATCTTGTCTGCAAAACTAGCTCTCAAAGTAATACTTTTGAATTATTCGCATAATAAGGACAGACTTTATCAGTATTGTTTGGGTGATGGTGACAAATGGGTAACTTTTGCTGATGGTGATGAGGTTTCGTTGAGTCATCTCTTTTTGGGAATGCATCGTCTGAAACTACGTTTGGCAGGAGTGGCTAGTTCTGAGAGTAACATAGAAATTTTGGTTTATCCATCTTGGCTGGCCATCATGGAGTTCGTCATCCTTATAGTAGCATTGATACTGCTGCTGTTTTGGCGTAGATATCATAAGGATACTAAAGTTCTGTTGGAGGAGCGTAATGAAATAGAAGGCGCCTTGATGGAGGTGGAGCAAGAACAGCAGGAAACAGAACAGGCAGGATTGCAAATTCCTAAATATACTCGAGTAAAGATTGATGAGGAGGAATTTGCGGAAATAGTGAGTAGGATGAAAGCGTATATAGAGAAGAATCGCTGCTATACTGACCCAAACTTTAAGATGGGTGACCTGGCAGATGCCTTAGGCTTGTCTTCGAGCAAACTGAGCCAGGTATTCAGTTTGTATGTTAAGGAAAACTATTACGAATTTATCAATAAATACCGCTTGGCAGAATTCAAGAGATTGATAGAAACTGGCGAGTATAAGCGATTTACTTTGACTGCATTGAGTGAAAAGTGTGGCTTTAAGAAATCGAGCTTCTTCAGTACCTTCCGAAGAGTGGAGGGAATGACACCTATGGAGTATTTGAAGAAGAGAAATGTTAAGTTATAAACCTTGCACTTGTGGTGTGTAAAACATACACCACAAGTGTGGTAAATTTAGATGTATTCAGTATAACTGATTGATTGACAGTAACCTAAACTCAATGGATTGCTTCCTAATTTATTTGGTGTAGACTCCATCGTTTTTTCTTGTTTTTATGGATAAAACTTTCTACTTTTGCAATCGACAATCGAAATGTTTTATTAATAAACCTATTAATGATGGAACAAAAAAAACAACTTCGGCCTGATGGTAAACTCATATCATCACTCTATAATGAGTATGCAGATGACCTGAGACGTTATTTGTGTAGCTGTCTCCATAATATGGATGATGCAGAAGATATGTTACATGATCTTTTTATTAAGGTTATGGATATAGAGGTGATTCCTGAGAAATCAGTACATTCTTTACTTTTTATCATGGCAAGACGCATGGTGATAGATTTGCAGAGACATCGGGCTTTTGTTCGTCAGTCTCAGGAAAGGTTCTTGAAATACAATTCCTATATGGATGAGGACTCTTTGGTAAGGCGTGTGGAATCTGCCGACCTCTTGTCTTTTGAACAGCGTTACTTGTCTCAGTTGCCAGTAAAGCGTGCTTGTATATATAAGATGTACAAGCATGAGGAAATGACAGCTCAGGAGATAGCTCTTAAACTCAATTTGAACAAGCGAACAGTAGAAAGTCATATCTATTTGTCAACGAAAGAAATGAAGTCTTATCTTAAAAACATTATATAATCATTATGAAGAAAATAATTATCCTATTCATTGCAGGCATGATGTCTATGAATGTGAGTGCTCGGCATTTTGTTCATCCAGGTATCTTGCACACAAAGGGTGATTTAGAACGTATTCGTCATTTGGTAGAGCAAAAGGTGGAACCTTCTATTGGATCGTTTGTCATCTTGAAAGCAGACAGAAAGTCGCATGCTGATTATCAGGTGCAGGGACCTTTCCAAAATATTGCTCGAGCAGGAAAATACGGTTATACCAAAAATCCTTGTGAAGAAGATTTCAATGCTGCTTACTATAATGCCTTGATGTGGAGTATTACGGGAGATACCAAGCACGCTGACAAAGCCATGGAAATAATCAGGGCTTATGCCAAGACAACAGAGAAGATCTATGGTCCTGACGATCCTCTTTGTGCGGGACTTCAAGGCTTTATTTTTGTGAATGCTTCTGAGTTGATGCGCTATACATATCCAGTTGCACAATATTCAAACGGTTGGCAAAATGAGGATACGAAGCAGGTTGAGGGGCTTTTGAGAAATGTTTTCTATCCGGTGTTGGATACTTTTGTACATTCTAAACCTTATGCCAATGGCAACTGGGGACAAAGTGTTTACAAGATGTTGCTGGCAATGGGAGTATATCTGGATGATGATCAGATTTTTGAACAGGCGTTGCAGCTTTTTGACCATGGAAACGATAATGGTGCTCTTCCGCATTACATCGCAGAAACGGGGCAATTGCAGGAAAGTGGACGTGATCAGGCTCACACCATGTTGGCAATCGGTTGTCTTTCAGAAATGGCTGAGGTAGCTTGGAAGCAAGGTATTGATCTTTATGCAGCTTATGATAATCGCATCATGAAGGGCATGGAGTATCTCTCTAAATATAACCTTGGTTATAATGTACCTTTTAAAACATGGACTGACAAGACCGGAAGATACAATAATTGGATCACTCTAGGAGAAAGCTCTCGTGGTGAGTTTAGATCTGTGTTCGAATTGGCTTACAATCACTATGTCTATCGCCGTCATCTACAGATGCCTTATACAGACAAGGTGCTGGGATTGATCCGTCCGGAATGGCAAGGTTTTAAATGTGATAATCCTGGTTTTGGAACTCTGCTTTTTTATTTGGGCAAGGGTGTTGAGAAGGCTGTGCCTGGAAAAGTCAACGAGTTTCCGATGCAAGCATGGAAAGGTTGGAAAACTCCTTCTTTGAGTTGGAGAGCTAATCAGGGTGAATATGAATTCTGTGTTCCTTCATTGTCCATGAGTAAATCTTTGGATTATGCTGCAGGAGAGTATCCTTTGATTGCTGTGAAGGTGAGTAAGATGCCTAAGAAACGCAATAAAAACTGGTTCCGCTTGTGCTATAGTGTGAATAGTGCGCCTGAATATTGGACATTTGCAGAAAGCAATTCAAAGCGGGTGGGTAAAGACATTTATGTTTTCAATATAGATGGTGTCCGTTCCAATAACTCTACTCCTTTTGCTAAGCGCAGACAGAACGTAACACTTATCCTTGATTTTGGTAAAACAGGAGATGAAGGAGTGATAGTGGATTGGATTAAGTCTTGTTCATCAATAGAAGATATAAAATAATAAACAACTTTTTAACAATAAATTACTAATTATGCAAAGTAAATCTATTTTTCAAACTAATGGTAGACTTTATTCTATGATAATAGCTTCTGCCTTGACTATGGTAACTTTGCCTTCTTTTGCGGAAAATAATTTTGCTGTGCAGAATGTACAGCAGGATGCGAAAGTGAAAGGACAAGTAACTGACGTAAATGGTGAACCGATTATTGGCGCTACTGTGACTTTGAAAGGAACCAATAAGCGAGCAGTGACAGATTTAGATGGTAACTATGTACTCCCTAATGTAGCCAAGGGAGTTGTTGTAGTCTCTTATGTGGGATACAAGACAACAGAGCAGGCTGTATCTGCAGGTAAAAATAATACGATAAAGATAGAAGAGGCTAACGGCTTGCTTAATGAAGTTGTGGTAGTTGGTTATGGTGCTGTTAAGAAATCAGATTTGACAGGTGCTGTAGCATCGGTGTCAACCAAGGACTTGGTGGCAACAGGATTAGCTAGTGCTGCTGGTGCAATGCAGGGTGCTGTTTCTGGTGTTAATATTCAGCGTTCTTCTGGTAAGCCTGGTAGTTCTTATAATATCTTGATTCGTGGTCTTAATACTATCAATGGTTCTACTTCTCCTTTGATAGTGATTGACGGTGTGCCTGGTGCTCAGTTAGAAAACATTAATCCTGATGATATTGAAAAAATTGATATTTTGAAGGATGCTTCCTCTACTGCCATTTACGGTTCTCGTGCAACCAATGGTGTTGTTATCGTTACAACCAAAAAAGGTGCTAACCGTGCTCTTCAAGTAAGCTACAGCGGTTCTGTTGGCTTTAAGGACTATTGGTATAAGCCTGATATGATGAATGGTGAGCAGTATGTGAGATTGGCTCGTGAATATGGTCGTGCAACCAAGGGAAAAGGACAGTATGTAGATGACAGTGCCTTGTTCTCTTCTTCTGAATTGAAAGCTATCGAGACGGGAACCTATACCGATTGGTTTGACGAAATGACTTCTACAGGCTTTATTACAAGTCATTCTTTGTCTGTTACTGGTGGAACCGACAAGGTGAAGTATGCTACTTCTGTTGGTTTCTATGATGAAGATGGTACTTTGGATCCACAGTTCTATAGACGTTATAATGTGCGTGCTGCAGTGGATGCTCAACCAAATAAATATGTGAAGTTTGGTGCTAGTATTTATGCAACGCATAGCGATCAGGAGACTGGTAATGAGGATGGATTGCAAACCGTTTTGCGTCTTCGTCCTACCTATGGTAGATATAACTATGTAACAGGTGAAGAGGAACTCAAATACGGAAGTGGTCAGTGGAATCCTTATGTTACTCAGAAGAACCAATCTTGGAGATATAAGAAGTATGATGCCTTGATGAATGCTTATATTGAGATTGATCCAATTAAGAATTTGTCTCTTCGTACAACATTCTCGCCAGATATCCGATTTGTTGACTATGGAATGTGGGCAGATAAATATACCAAGCGCATGCAGGGTAGTACCAATATGGCTTGGAATGAGAGAACAACTACGACCAACTGGGTTTGGGATAACCTGGCAAATTATAAGTTTGATGTAGCGAAAGATCATCATTTTGATGTGACCGGCGTGTTCTCTATGACCAAGTATGTAAGCGATAATCTTCATGGAGAGGCTCGTACCTTCTCTTTTGATTCACATTGGTATGCTCTTCAGAATGGTTCTGCCAATATCAAATTGTCTTCAGGTTATACGCAGACATCTTTGCTGTCTTATCTCGGACGTTTGAATTATAATTATAAAGGCAAGTATCTCGCTACACTTAGCTATCGTGAGGATGGTTCTTCTAAGTTGGCCAAGGGGAATAAGTGGGGTGGCTTCTTTGCTGCAGCTTTGGCATGGCGAATTTCTGAAGAAAACTTCATGAAGCAGTTTGAGTGGATTGACAACTTGAAACTTCGTGTAAGTTTGGGACAGTCGGGTAATGATAATGTTTCTGCTTATCAGACACAAGGTCAGATTAGTGGGGCGAAATATTATACCTTTGGCACGACTGACGTGATAGGTAATGTTCCTAATAATCTCCGCAATATGGATCTTGGATGGGAGCGAACCACAGAATATAACATAGGTCTTGATTTCGCTTTTTTACGTAGTAGAATTAGCGGTACCTTCGAGTTCTATAATCGAGAGACAAAAGATTTGATCATGAACAAAACTGTGCCAATCACTTCTGGCTATGGTTCTGTTAAGGCAAATGTTGGCTCTGTTCGTAACCGAGGTTTTGAGTTTACTCTGAATACGGTGAACATTGAAAATAAAAACTTCCGTTGGTCCACTTCTTTCAATATTGCTCACAACAAGAATGAAATCATAGACTTGCAGTATAAGGAAGATTTAAGCTCTCGTGGAAAATCTATGGAAGGTATGCTGGGAGATTATGCCAATCTTTGGATTATCGGACAGCCAATCGATATCAATTATAATCTCAAAACCATTGGCGTTTGGCAATTGGATGAGGCTGAAGAAGCTGCTAAATATGGTTGCAAACCTGGTCAGTACAAGGTGCTCGACTTGAATGGTGATGGTGCTATCAATGATGCAGATAGAGTGATAGATGGTAAGCGTACTCCTTCTTTGACAGGTGGTATGACCAATAACTTAGTTTATAAGAATTTTGACCTCTCTATTGGTTCTGCTTTCCAGACAGGTGCAAGGTTGAGAAATCAGTTCTTGGTAAGTTATTGCTTGGAGAACAATAATATGAATTTGAATAACTTGAATCGTAATTATTGGACTCCTGAGAATCCTACTAATGAGTGGGCTCAGCCTGGTAATATGGGAACTTATCGTGGAAAGGCTGGTCCTTGGGGAAATCAAAAGTCAGATGTGTCTCATACGATGTCATCTTCAGACTTCTTCCGTATCACTCAGGTTACATTGGGATATACGCTTCCTAAGAGCTGGTTGGCTGGAATATTCCTGTCTAATGTGCGCTTATATGCCATGTTGCAGAATCCACTTTTGTTGACAGCTGATTTTGTATACTACCCAGAACAGTTGACCCAGAATGTTGCTGGTACAGATTTTATGACTACCAATATGATTTTTGGTATTAATGTTTCTTTCTAATATAGAGGTTAATTTTAATAATGAAGAAAATGAAAGTAAATAATATCATCATAAAGGGAATGCTCGTCGTAAGTGCGGCATCCCTGACTGCTTGCTCAGATTTCTTGGAAGAGAAGAACTGGTCTAGTCAATCGGCAGAGGAGTATTATGAGACTGCAACTGGATTTGAGTCTTTAATGAATGGCTCTTATGCTACATTGAAGACTGTTTATAACAATTTAGACTATTTTAAACTTACTCAGTTAGGTACAGATCTTGGTACTCAGAATAACGGTACAACCACTTCTGATTTAAATCAGTATGTGGTTACTTACACTGCGGATAATTCCTCAGTATATAATCTGTGGAAGAATCTTTATACATCCTTGAAGAATGTAAATGCAGTCATAGACCGTTCTGCGACAGTGAAGACTTTAGAGCAGGATAAGTTTAATGGTATGAAATCTGAACTGATTAAGCAGCATGTAGCTGAAGCTAAGTTCTTGCGTGCCTTGTATCTCTTTGAAATTGTCAAGAATTGGGGACAAGCTCCACTTATACTCCATGAGCCAAGTTCTGCTTCTACAACTGGAGAATTGAATAGCGCATCTGAGTTTTATGAGCAGATATTAAGTGATTTATCTGATGTTTTGTCTTCTGATTTGCCAGAAAGACAACCGGCTTCTAATTTCGGACGCGTATCTAAGTCTGCAGCTAAGCATCTCCGTGCGCTGGTTCTCCTCACTCGTGGTTACCAAAGTTTTGGACAAACTTCTGATTTCCAGAATGCTTTTGCCGATGCCGTAGATGTCATAAACAATTCAGGTCATAAGTTATTGGATGATTATGCCTTGGTTCATCGACAGTCTAATGAGGCTAATGATGAGGTTGTGTTTGCTATCAATTTCAATAATATCAACAATTATATGAACAACCTCTCGACAGAGCACTGGCTGTTTTCTTATCGTGAAGGTTGGGAAGGATTGGGCAAAAGTAATTTCTATGGTAATGATTATGGTAGTGTAATGCCTACAAAATATTCATACTTGCTGTTTGATTGGAAAAAAGATCATCGCACAGAGGTTACCTTCATGAGTCCTTATAATGGCAACCCTGCTACCTCTATTGATGGAAGAACTTTAGGCCGTAATGCTTTCATGAATACGGATCAACTTGAAAAGGCATCGGATTTGTTGGCTGATACCGTCATATATTTCCCTGTGCCTGGAGAAACTGGCTTCAGAAAATATTCTGCAGAAGAGCAAAAAACAGCCAATACCAGTTCTCCTATGAAGTTCATCTATAATTATCCTGAGGGTTCATTCTCGGATTGTTCTAATGACGATTATTATATTACTGGTATGCAAGGTAATAGTTCAACTACTCGTGCATGGTTGCCTGTCTATAAGTTTAAGGATGCTGGCATCAAGTATAATGAAGGTAGTTCTGGTGTATTGAATGGCTCTCGTGATATTGTGTTGTTCCGCTTGGCTGAAACTTATCTGATTGCAGCTGAGGCAGCAGTTAAAAACAATGATAATGCAAATGCCTTGAAATATATCAATGCGGTTCGTAAACGTGCCATGAACGGTGCTTCTGAGACAGGCTTGTCTCTTTATTCCGGTGTTGTTACCATTGATGACATCTTGGATGAACGTGCTTTGGAATTATTCGGTGAAGCTCCTCGATGGAATGACTTAACTAGAACAGGCAAGTTGGCTGAGCGAGTATTGAAATATAATTGGGATGTGACTCATATCTCCGGTGGCTTGATTAAAACTCAGCTTAGTAAGGAAACTGAGGCTAAATATAGTCTTCGTCCTATTCCTAGAAACTGGTTGAGTACATTGTCCAACGGACAGGAATTGGGAAATAATCCTGGTTGGGATTAAAAATGAAAAAAGATAATCTGCATACTTTTGCAGATTATCTTTTTCTAGTCTTTATAAAAGTACGTATAATGAAGGTTGGTTTGAAATAAGTATTCTTCTCGTTCGATTCGTATTACTAATAAAACAAAGACAATGAAGATAAGAAGAATACTTTTTTGTATGGCCATGGTTGCCATATCGCAGATAAGCATGGCGCAGAAGGTGCAGACTGCTGCGCTGGTTCCGGCACTCGATGTTGATAAGCAGTTGCAATACTGCCACAAGCAGGTGAAGCATGCTCTGGCTGAGTTGCAGCAGAAGGATGGTTCTTACGATTATACGATGGAACCTCGCAATATCCTGAAGGGGGATAAGCAGAAGGGATGGAACTGTCGCAAGGCTACACCAGAGGAGTGGTGTGACGGCTTCTGGCCAGGTATCCTCTGGATGGATTATCAGAATACGAAGGATGAGGCTGTGCGCAAGGCTGCCGAAGGATATACGGAATCGCTGAAAGGCATTGCCTATCGCCCTTGCTACGACCATGACATCGGTTTCCTGATGTTTTGCTCCTACGGCAAAGGCTACGAGGTGAATCATTCGCAGGAATACAAGAACGTAATCCTGGCTTCTGCCGATTCGCTTGCCACACTCTTCAATCCTATCGTGGGAACGATATTGAGCTGGCCAAGAGAGGTGAAGCCTCGCAACTGGCCGCACAATACCATCATGGATAACATGATGAACCTCGATATGATGTTTTGGGCAGCTAAAAATGGTGGAAACAAACTGCTTTATGATTTGGCAGTAACCCACGCTAAGACCACGATGCAGAATCATTTCCGTCCGGATGGAAGTTGCTATCATGTGGCAGTATATGATACCATCAATGGTAATTTGATCAAGGGGGTAACGCATCAGGGCTATGCCGACAATTCGATGTGGGCGAGAGGACAGAGCTGGGCTATCTATGGTTATACGATGGTGTATCGCTATACCCACAACAAGATGTTCCTGGATTTTGCCCAGAAGGTGACGGATATCTACATCAAGCGATTGAAGGAAACCAGCGATGATCTCATTCCGCTTTGGGACATGGATGATCCTAGAGGCGTGAAAGGTGCTCCTAAGGATGTAAGTGCAGCCTGTGTGGTTGCCGATGCTCTACTGGAACTCCAGCAGTATGTGGGAGGCGAGAAAGGAGAGGAGTACAAGCAGTTTGCCATCCAGTCGCTAGCCCAGCTGAGTACCGATAAATACCAGAGTGGTAAGAAGAATGTAGCGTTTCTGATGCATAGCACAGGACATCATCCTGCAGGAAGCGAGATAGATGCCAGCATCATCTATGCAGATTATTATTATCTGGAAGCATTGAATAGGGCTCAAGATATAGTTTTTTAGGTTTTATTTGTTAGGTTTATATGATAAGAGGCAACCCGTGAGGGCTGCCTCTTATTGTATAAACAGTAAGGGCTGCCAGTACATCCTGGCAGCCCTATTACGTTAGTATGTTATGAAAAATTTGAGAGAATTGAAACTTCACAGTTTCAGAATTGTTTTACTAAACATGATTTTTTATATAGAGAAAGCATAGAAATAACTACTTCAATATCGTAGGAGAAGGGGTGGTGGTGCTTATCTGGTCGATGCCCGTGCGCTGCATGGAGTCAACCGAAGCAGAATCGCCCATGGCTACGGAAACGCCCTTGCCACTCTTGGTGTATCCTACGTTTTCAATCTGATTATCGACATCGTTCTGGAATGGAACCTGAGCAGCGTTGCCCAAGGTCAGGACGATGGCTACTACGGCAGCAGCCTTGAAGAGAGGCTTCAGGCGCTCTGTCAATGAAACGACCTTCGCCTTGTTTGGCTCCTTGGTGTATTCATCTTCAATCATCGCCATCATCTTCTGGTCGAAGTCATCACCCAGTGTCTCTTGCTTAGCCTCGCCCATCTCGTAAGAGAAGAGCGCCTGATATGGCTTCAGCTCGGCAGGCAACTCGTCCTGGCTGAAGAATGCGCGGAGAATCTCCTCTTCTTCGAGAGAAGTCTCGGCCTTCCAATAGCGGTCCAAAAGTTGGTTGATGTACTTATAATCCATAACTGTCGAATTGTTGAAATCTTTGTTTTACTGTTTGTCGAGCCCTGAAGATGTTCACCTTGACCTGGTCTTCGGTGATGCTGAGGATGTCTGCTATTTCCTTATAGGATTTTCCTTCGATGTCTCGAAGTTGCAGACAGCTGCGCTGCTTCTCGGGCAACTCATTAATGATGTTCCTTACGATGTTCAGCTTGTCTTTCTGAATCATTCGTTCGGAAGGAGTGGATGATGTCTCGTCGAGCCTTTCTGTGGTCTGCTCTTCCAGCGAATCGTTCTGATTATCCATCTTCTTGATGCGGTCGAGCGAGAGGTTGCGGGTGATGGTGAGGCTATAGGCCTCGATGGAGTCAAGCTCCTGCCATCTGTCGCGGGCATTCCAGACTTTAATCATGGTATCCTGCACAACGTCCTCCGCTTCCTCCCGGTTGAGAGTAATGCGAAGGGCCAGCCTGAAGAGTTTATTCTTCAGAGGCAAAACATCGTTTTGGAAACTGATTTTTTTCATCCCTCTATAATTAATGACGACTTACCTGTAAGAAAGTTACAGGCAACTCTGAATTATTTCTATTTTTAACTCTTAATAACAGTTCCGTGCTTTCCGTCGATGGCGGTAGCAAGGGTGATAATCACCTCTTTCACGCCTGCATCGATGGCTGCGAGAGCATTCTCCAGTTTTGGAATCATGCCGCCTGCTACGGTACCGTCTGCTTTATATCTCTCAAAATCGGCATGGGTAATCACTGGAATCACGCTGTCGTCATCCTCAGGATTGCTAAGCACGCCTTTCTTTTCAAAACTATATATCAATGTCACGTCGTAGTAAGGAGCCAGAGCCTTGGCTGTCTCGCTTGCGATGGTGTCGGCATTGGTATTGAGGATATTGCCCTTTCCGTCGTGGGTCAGCGGAGCCATCACTGGGGTGATGCCTTCATTGATCAGGGTCTGGAGCATCTTGCCGTTGGCACGCTCTACATCGCCTACGAATCCGAAGTCGATACCGTCCTTCAATGGGCGCTTATGACTGTGGATTACGTCCATATCGGCTCCTGTCAGACCGAGGGCATTCACGCCGTTAGCCTGAAGCTTGGCAACCAGATTCTTGTTTACCAAACCGCCATATACCATCGTTACCACTTCCAGCATGTCTGCATCTGTAATGCGACGGCCGTTTACCATCTTGCTCTCGATGCCGAGGGCTGCGGCTACTTTGGTGGCACGGCGTCCACCGCCATGTACCAATACTTTCTTGCCGGGAATGGCTGCAAAATCCTTCAAGAGCTGTGCCAGCTGCTCGCTGTCTTCAACGATGGCACCGCCTACCTTTACTACTGTTACTTTTTCCATCTTGTTACTTTGAACTTTGAAAATTGAACTTTGAACTTTATGATGAGTTAAAGCAATTGAATTAGTCATTCTTCACTTTTCGATCTTCACTTACTGAAGATATGTATATCCGAAGAGACCATTGCGGTAGGTGCCCAGGAATTCCTTACCCTCATCGAGAGAAATCTTGCCTTCCTTCACACTCTTGGTTACCCACTGCTCCAACTGGCGGACGAGCTTCTTCGGATTGTACTGTACGTAATCCAGAACCTCCTCTACGGTTTCGCCATCGAATATCTGGTCGATGCTGTATTTGCCGTCTTTTACGGAAATATGGGCAGCATTGGTGTCGCCGAAAAGATTGTGCATATCGCCCAGAATCTCCTGATAGGCACCTACGAGGAACACACCGAGATAGTATGGCTCGTTCTTCTTCAATGGATGAAGAGGAAGAACGTTGCCGATATGACCATCGGTTACGAAGTTGGCAATCTTGCCGTCGCTGTCGCAGGTGATGTCCTGCAAGGTAGCGTTGCGGGTAGGACGCTCGTCCAGGCGCTGGATAGGCATGATAGGGAAGAGCTGGTCGATGGCCCAACTGTCTGGCAGGCTCTGGAACAGCGAGAAGTTGCAGAAGTACTTGTCGGCAAGAATCTTATCCAATCCTCTAAGCTCCTCTGGCACGTGCTTCATGTGCTTGGCAAGGTTGTTGATCTCGTGGCACACGCTCCAGTACATCGCCTCAATCTCGGCACGGGTCTTCAGATCTACGATGCCGTGAGAGAAGAGCTGCAATGCCTCGTCGCGAATCTGCTCAGCATCGTGCCAGTCTTCCAACATGTTGCGAGGATTCAGGTTGTCCCATATCTCATAAAGGTCCTTCACCAGCTGGTGATCAGTCTCCTTTGCTTCAAACTCCTCTGGCATTTCCGGCAGCGAAGCAGTCTCCAGCACATCAATCACCAATACGGAGTGGTGGGCAGAGAGCGAGCGGCCACTCTCGGTGATGAGGTTAGGATGCTCGATATTGTTCTTGTTGGCTGCATCAACGAATGTATAGACGCAATCGTTTACATACTCCTGGATAGAATAGTTCACGGAGCTTTCGCTGCTGGCAGAGCGGGTGCCGTCGTAATCTACGCCAAGGCCACCGCCACAATCTACGAAATCTACATTGTAGCCCATCTTGTGGAGGTTGATGTAGAACTGTGCAGCCTCACGGAGAGCCGTCTGGATACGGCGGATTTTGGTAATCTGGCTTCCGATGTGGAAGTGGATGAGGCGCAGGCAGTCGTGGAATCCCATCTCCTCAATCTTGTTGAGTGCGGTGAGCAGTTCGGCGCTTGTCAAACCGAACTTCGATGCATCTCCACCGCTCTCAGCCCATTTTCCTGAGCCTGAAGAAGCGAGCTTGATGCGGATACCGATGTTTGGCTTCACGTTGAGCTTGCTTGCCACCTTGGCGATGATATCCAGCTCGTTGAGCTTTTCTACCACGATGAAGATGCGCTTACCCATCTTCTGTGCGAGCAAGGCAAGTTCGATGTAGCTCTCGTCCTTGTAGCCATTGCAGATGATGAGCGAGTCGCTCTGTGCCTGTACGGCGATAACGGCATGAAGCTCAGGCTTGGAACCGGCTTCCAGTCCCAGGTTGAACTTCTTTCCATGAGAGATGATTTCCTCTACAACCGGCTGCATCTGGTTCACCTTGATAGGATAGATGACAAAGTTTTCCCCCTTGTAACCATATTCCTCCTTTGCCTTCTGAAAACAGCTGGCTGTCTTCTCGATGCGGTTGTCGAGGATGTCTGGGAAACGGAGCAGTACGGGAGCGTTGATGTCGCGTAATGCCAACTCGTCCATGATGTCGCGCAGGTCTATCTGCGTGTTGTCCTTGCATGGAGTTACATAGACATCACCCTTGTCGTTGATGCCAAAGTAAGAAGTGCCCCAACCACCAATGTTGTAGAGCTCCTTCGAGTCTTCAATAGTCCATTTCTTCATTTTCTGTTCTTGGTCTTGCTAAAAAGTTTGTTTTATAATATTTTCTGTTTATGATAAATCGTAGAAAGGTAAGCCGTCTCTTGTCTTGAGTTGGCTTACCTTTTATCTTTATACGTTCAGCAGGCTACGAACCTCCTGTACCGTTTCGTTTACTTTATCCAAGTTGTCCATCACATTGATGTCTATGATATGTTTTGCCTTCTCGTAGAAAGGCTCGCGCTGCTTCAGCTGCTCGCGGATGAATACCTGTACTTCCTCCGGAGTCTTGTTGAGCAGCAGGGGGCGTACGCCCTTGCCCATCTTGAGGTGAGCATAGAGGGTTTCTGGCGTTGCCTTGAGGTAGATGGTGCTGCCCGACTGGTTCATATACTCCATGTTGTCGAAGAAACAGGGTGTTCCTCCGCCACAGCTAACCACTACGTTTTCAAACTCCGCCACCTCGTGTAGCATGTTATGCTCTATCTGGCGGAATCCCTCTTCTCCTACTTCGTCAAAGATCTGCTTCACGGTTTTGCGCATACGGCTCTCGATGTACCAATCGAGGTCGTAGAACATCACGCCAAGCTCTTTGGCGAGGGCCTTGCCGACAGTCGTCTTGCCGGCTCCCATATATCCAATGATGATGATAGACTTCATTTTATTCTTTTTTACTTCTTCTGCCTCTAGCCTTTGGTTCTGGTGCTTCCTTGATGATGGTCATGCATTCCTCGTAGCTGAGTGACTCTACGTTCTCCTGCTTTGCCTTCGGAATGCGATAGTTCTTGCCATCGAATGCGATGTAAGGACCATAGCGGCCATTCAGGAGCTCCAGCTTGTTGTCTTCCTCAAAGGTCTTGATGTGGCGTTTCTGCTCGTTAGAGCGTTTTTCGTTGATAAGTTCCACTGCCTGTTCCAGGGTGATGGCCATTGGGTCGATTTCCTTAGGAATGGATACATACTTGCGGTCGTGGAGTACGTATGGACCGAAACGGCCGCTTCCGATGGTTACGGTAGTGCCTTCGAACTCACCAACCTGGCGAGGCAGCTTGAAGAGTTCCAATGCTTCCTCCAGAGTGATGGTCTCAATGCTCTTGTCGGCAGGTAACTGGGCAAACTGTGGCTTGTCCTTGTCTTCGGCGGTACCAATCTGAACCACAGGACCGAATCTTCCGATCTTTACGAATACAGGGCGGCCGCTCTTTGGGTCCTTGCCCAGTTCTCGTTCACCGGCCTTGTGCTCGCTGCGTGCTTCCATCACGCCCTTCACTTCCGGTTCGAAACGCTTGTCGAAGTCCTTCATCCATTTGGTCCACTCGGTCTTTCCCTCGGCGATATCATCGAACTTCTGCTCTACGTTGGCCGTAAAGTTATAGTCCATGATGTTAGGGAAGTTGGCCATCAGGAAGTCGTTTACCACGATTCCGATATCGGTAGGGAGAAGCTTGCCCTTTTCAGAACCAGCCTGTTCCTTCTTGGTCTTCTGGGTAATCATGATACCCTTCAGCGTATCTACGGTGTAGGTGCGCTCCTCGCCCTGCTTGTCGCCCTTCACAACGTATTCACGCTGTTGGATGGTGCTGATGGTAGGAGCATAGGTAGATGGACGGCCAATGCCGAGATCTTCCAGCTTCTTCACCAGACTTGCTTCGGTGTATCTTGCTGGTGCCAGAGAGAATTTCTCTGTGGCGATGATTTCACGGCGCTGCAACTCATCGCCTTTCTTCATGGCTGGCAGGAGATGGGTTGAATCTTCTACGTTCTCATCCTCATCGGTAGATTCACGATATACCTTGAGGAAACCATCGAATACAACAACCTCACCATTGGCAACAAACTTCTCGCTGGTGTTGTCGATGCTGATATTGATGGTAGTCTTCTCCAACTGTGCATCCTCCATCTGCGAAGCGATGGTACGTTTCCAGATCAGGTCGTATAGACGCTTCTCCTGGCTGGTGCCATCGATGCTTGTCTCGCTCATGTAGGTAGGTCGGATGGCCTCGTGAGCCTCCTGTGCACCCTTGGAATTGGTATGATAGGCACGTGGCTTGCTGTATTCCTTGCCGTACTCCTTGATGATCTCATCCTTGCTGGCATTGCTGCAGAGGGTAGAGAGGTTCACACTGTCGGTACGCATGTAGGTGATGCGTCCACCCTCGTACAGACGCTGAGCCACCATCATGGTCTGGCTTACGGTGAAGCCGAGCTTGCGGGCTGCTTCCTGCTGTAGGGTTGATGTGGTGAAAGGAGGCGCTGGTGTACGCTTCAGCGGTTTCTTGGTGACAGCCTCTACGGTGAACTTGGCGTCCTTGCACTTCTCCAGGAAGGCTTCCACCTCTTCATGGGTTTTGAAACGGTGATCGAGCTCTGCCTTTACCTCTGTGGCTGCGCCATTCTCGCTGATCAGGGCGAATACGGCGTTGACACGATAGTATGGTTCGCTCTTGAACTTCTGGACTTCACGCTCACGCTCCACGATGAGGCGTACGGCAACACTCTGTACACGACCGGCAGAGAGGGCTGGTTTCACCTTTCTCCACAATACAGGAGAGAGCTTGAAGCCCACGATGCGGTCGAGCACACGACGTGCCTGCTGGGCATTTACCAAGTTCATGTCCAGATGGCGTGGGTGCTCAATAGCGTCTAAGATGGCAGGTTTGGTAATTTCATGGAAGACGATACGGCTTGTCTTCGCTTCATCCAGTCCGAGTACTTCGCAAAGGTGCCAGCTGATGGCTTCTCCCTCGCGGTCCTCATCGGATGCTAACCAAATCTTCTTAGCTTGCTTCGCTGTTGATTTCAATTCTGTGACGAGCTTTTTCTTTTCCTCAGGAATCTCATAACAAGGTTCCATGGTCTTCTCGTCTATACTGAGTTCCTTCTTCTTGAGGTCACGGATATGACCGTAAGAAGACATCACCTTGAAGTCTTTACCTAAAAACTCTTCGATTTTCTTAGCCTTTGCAGGGCTCTCGACGATTACTAAATTTTCTTGCATACGCTTCTACACAATTTCTTTTGGTCTGCAAAAGTAAATAAACTTTTTGCTTATACCTTATTATATAGTGATTTTTTTGGTTTTTTAAATGTTTTGGGGCGTATTTTCATTCTTTCGTCTTGTGTTTTGCAAGAAATTTGGCCACTCCCTGTCTTATTGATCCTAATCCGAACTCTTCGGGATGGAGGTTGCTGAGAGGAATCCAGTATGACTCCTCGGCATCGTCCATCGCCTCCACATGAGAGAGGTCTTTCACCTTTACCACATAGAACATATCAAGGGTATGAACCAGGAAGTCGGAATAGAGATAGAGGTTAGGGATGCTGAACTGATAGTTTACCCCGATTACTTCCAGACCCGTTTCTTCCTTTACTTCTCTAGCCACGCCTTCTTCACCGGTTTCATCCATATCTACGAATCCGCCCGGCAAGTCGAGGGTGCCTTTGGCTGGCTCGTTTTTTCTGCGAACCACCAGAAGTTCTTCTTTCTCGTTGAGAATGAAGGCTACTGTGGCACTGCTGGGATTCAGATAGTAGGTGAATCCGCAGTCCTTGCATTTTTTACTCTTGAAGTTGTTGATCTCGAAATGTTGAGAGCCGCAAACCGGGCAAAACTTGAATTTGTCTAAAACGTGACTCATAATATATATATTAAAGAGCGGTCGGTCTTTGGATTTCACAAAGATCGACCGCTATGTTATTAATTACCAATTGTCTGTTCGGAATGGGAAGAGAGGCAGACCGCCTGCATTCGCCATGTTGCCGAGCTGGAAGTTGCGGAAGCAGTAGCGAAGGGCTACCGGCTTCTTGACTTCTGGGCTGGTTACGACGATGCACTCGTTCCATCCGTCGTTGCCTTCCTGCCAGAAATGCTTGGCTGTGGCAGGATGGAACACCTTGTCTTCGCCGGCTACCTCGAAGCCCTTGATGCCTTCAAAGCGGTTATAGGCTCCGTAGGTGTTGTCGAAGTGAACCTTCACAGTGTCGCCAACAATCTTCATCTCCTTGAAAGTCATACTCTCGCAGAAGAGTCCCTTCATACCGTAGGTCTTGCTGAGTGCCTGAAGAGCCAGACGCTCACCTACAGGCTGCTTCTGGCATGGGTGAATCTGCTCTACCTCGTATGGATAAACCAGATCTTCGGTGCAGACGATGCCGCTGTTCGGGATGATCTTGGCTGCATTAAACTGCTGCTCGCGAAGTCTTGGACCTGCATCACCATTCACATCGCCATTATGATAAGGTGCAATCTGCACGAAATAGAATGGCAGTTCGCCCTGCTTGAAGTCTCTGCGCCACTGGGCTACGAGGTCGGCAAGACGCTGTGTGTATTGACCTGCCGGGTCGCCCACGTTGGAACAGCCTTGATAGAAGAGGATTCCCTTCACGCTATAGTTGAGGATAGGATGGAAGGTTCCGTTGCCCCAAAGAAGAGGGTAGAGGAAGTCCCACTTGAACTTAGGATTCTTCGTCATCTTGAGGGAGTCGAGGTCTTCTTTCGTGTTCTTTTTCAGATAGTCACGGTCGAGCCAGCTTTCTACTCGGCTTCCGCCCTTGTTTGCCATCACCAGTCCCACTGGCACGTCGAGCGCCTTGTTGACAACCTGTGCAAAGAAATATCCGGTGGCAGATGCATCGCCCACGGTTTCTGGATTAACCTCCTTCCATTCGCAGTTGGCGTCATCCAGCGGTTTGCTGCTCATCACGCTAGGAATCTTCACGTAGTGTACACCTTTATATTGGTTGGCTTCCAATACAGCCTTGTTGTAGCCTTCTACAGGGCAGTTGCCGAAACCTTTCACCGGCATCTCCATGTTGCTTTGTCCGGCGCAGACCCATACTTCACCAGCCAAGATGTTCTTGAGGGTGGTCTTTTCGCCATCATCGAAGGTAATGGAGAGCGGAGTGTAGCTAGCCTTGGGAGTCTGTACCTTGACAGCCCACTTGCCATCCTTTCCGGTCTTTGCAGAATACTTCTGCTGCGACCATGAGGTGCTTACCTCTACCAGGGTACCAGGTTTGTCCCAACCCCAGAGATTGGCTTCTGAATCTTGTTGGATAATCATGTTGTCACCCAGGATGTGTGGCAACTTTACTTTAGCGTTTGCTCCTGCTGTTACGAGAGCCAATGCTGCGAAAGCTAAAAGTTTCTTGTTCATTTTTTAGTGCTTAAAATTTATTGTTGCTGTTAATCTATTGTAGCTCGTATTGGATGATAGGAGCCGGAAGTCTGGAGAAAAGTCCAGACTTCCGACTTATCTGTTGTATGAAAGCTCGTATTAAAGAAGGTTCTTGATGGCTGCATCAATGTCCTTGATCTGTATGTCGCGGGCTCTCAGAGTATTGCTTCTGTCAATGAGGAAGAAGGTAGGGATGCTCTGCACGTTGTAGAGCTGGAGACTTGTTCCCTGGATGCCGTTCTCTTCACGTACGCAGATCCATGGAAGGGCAGCGGTAGATGTTTTCCAGAAGTGCTCATCTGGATCTACGGAAACCTGATAGATTTCCAGTCCGGCAGTATGATATTTGTTGTAAAGCTCACGGAGCATCATGATGCGCTTGGTGCTCTCGTTGCTGGCGAAGATATGGAAATCGAGCAATACCACCTTGCCGGTGAGATCAGAGAGGCGGCGAACCTGTCCCTTGTTGTCCTGCAGGGCAATTTCAATGCATCCGTTTACGCTCACCTTGCTTGCCTCAATCTGCTGCTGTGCACGCTGCCTGTCAATGATACGGATATCCTTCATGCCCTCGATGGCGATGTTGTGCAGGTTCTTGCCACGTTCTGCTCCTGGATAGTAAGTATCCCAGCTTGTAGCTACGGCAGCGAATACTTTCACGTCATCCTTGTTGTTGCGAGGGTTGAAGATGAGTGAGTTGGTGTTGCCCAACTGGATAGTCTGGAAGAGTGCATAGTAAGAGGAAGCCTTCATCGGCTCCTTGAAGATGTAGTTGGTCTTTACATCCTGCTTGTATGCAGCCAGCATGCGAGCCACGATGACATCCATGGAATCTACCCCGATGTTAGGGCTCTTGATGATGCCATTGATGTTGCTCTGCAGAGTCATCTGCTTGAGCGAAAGTTCCTTGATCTTGCTGCAGTTCTCTGAGCCTTCCACCTCGTACTTGTAGCTCATCTGAGGATAAGCTGCCTTCACATTGACGGTCTCGGTTGAGTCGATGCTGAGATTGATGCTCTGGTTGGCAATGCGGAGACGGTAGAATTCAGGAGTGATGCTGTCCATCGCATTCTCTTCGAAAGCGAAGGAGCCGTCTTCACCCAGTTTCACCGAGTCGATCTTTACCGGACCATTCAGACTGAGGTTCTCCAGGTAGAGCATAGAGTCCTGAGCCTCGGTAATATTACCGTTGATATGAAATTTCTTGTTGTTACAAGAAGTGAGAGCCAGCGCAGCTACCATAATCACTGCCGCTGAATAGATTCTAGATATCTTCATGAATTTTAGTATTTTGCGAAATTATCGACTGCAAAGGTAGTAATAAAATCGGGAATAATGCACCTTAGATAGATAAAATTATTAAAAAAGTAGAAAATAGTTGCCCAAATATTCGTTTATTAATTATTAAAGAGGTATCTTTGCACCGTTTTAGATATTAGATGTTAGACAAAACAATAAGTTTTAATAATTAGATGAACGTAATTACAAAAAGTGTTCAGTTGCCTGATGGAAGAACCATCACAATTGAGACCGGAAAAGTTGCAAAACAGGCTGATGGTGCTGCGGTTCTCCGCATGGGTAACACAGTGCTTCTCGCAACTGTTTGTGCAGCAAAGGATGCAGTTCCGGGTACAGATTTCATGCCTTTGCAAGTAGATTACCGTGAGCAGTACAGTGCTGCTGGCCGTTTCCCTGGTGGTTTCACCAAGCGCGAAGGCAAGGCTAGCGACGAGGAGATCCTTACCTCTCGCCTTGTGGACCGTGCTTTGCGTCCACTTTTCCCTTCTAACTACCATGCAGAAGTTTACGTACAGGTAATGTTGCTCTCAGCCGATGGTGTTGACCAGCCAGATGCCCTTGCAGGTTTTGCTGCTTCAGCTGCCATGGCTTGTTCAGATATTCCTTTCGAGCACTACATCTCTGAGGTTCGTGTAGCTCGTATCAATGGTGAGTATGTTGTTAACCCTACATTCCAGCAGATGGAAGAGGCTGACATGGATATCATGGTTGGTGCTACCAAGGAGAACATTATGATGGTGGAAGGTGAGATGAAGGAAGTTTCTGAGCAGGATCTGATCGGCGCCCTCAAGGCTGCTGCCGAGGCTATCAAGCCTATGTGCGAACTCCAGTATGAGTTGGCTAAGGAGAAGGGTACTGACGTGAAGCGTGAGTATGATCATGAGATCAACGACGAGGAACTCCGTGAGCAGATCAAGTCTGAGCTTTACAAGCCTGCTTATGATATCAACCATCAGGCTTTGGAGAAACATGCTCGTCAGGATGCTTTCGACAAGGTTTTGGCTGACTTCCTTGAGAAGTATGACGCAGCTCATACCGATCTTTCTGAGGAAGACTTGGAGGAGAAGCACGCTGAGGCTACCCGCTACTATGATGACGTAATGCGCGATGCTATGCGTCGTTGCATCCTCGATGAGGGCTTGCGCCTTGATGGCCGTGCTACTACAGAAATCCGCCCTATCTGGTGTGAGGTGTCTCCACTCCCAATGCCTCACGGAAGCGCTATCTTCCAGCGTGGTGAGACTATGTCTCTCTCTACATGTACTCTCGGTACAAAGATGGATGAGAAGCTTATCGACGGTGTGCTCGAGAAGAGCTACCAGCGCTTCCTCCTTCACTATAACTTCCCTCCATTCTCTACAGGTGAGGCTAAGGCTCAGCGCGGCGTAGGCCGTCGTGAGATTGGTCACGGTCACTTGGCATGGCGCGGTTTGAAGGGTCAGATTCCTACAGACTTCCCTTACACCGTACGTTTGGTAAGTCAGATTCTGGAGTCTAACGGCTCTTCTTCTATGGCTACTGTTTGTGCCGGTACTCTCGCCCTGATGGATGCAGGTGTTCCAATGAAGAAGCCAGTTTCTGGTATCGCTATGGGTCTTATCAAGAACCCAGGTGAGGACAAGTACGCTATCCTCAGTGATATCCTCGGTGATGAGGACCACTTGGGTGATATGGACTTCAAGACCACAGGTACCCGCGATGGTTTGACCGCTACACAGATGGATATCAAGTGCGACGGTTTGAGCTTCGAGATTCTCGAGGAGGCTTTGATGCAGGCTAAGGCTGGTCGTGAGCACATCCTCAACTGCATGATGGAGACTATCTCTGAGCCACGTGCTGAGATGAAGCCACAGGTTCCACGTATCGTAGTATTCGATATTCCTAAGGAGTTCATCGGTGCTGTCATTGGCCCTGGCGGTAAGATTATCCAGCAGATGCAGGAGGATACTGGTGCTACTATCACTATCGAGGAGACTGATGGTAAGGGTCACGTACAGGTATCTGCTCCTAACAAGGATTCTATCGATGCAGCTTTGGCTAAGATCAAGGCTATTGTAGCTGTTCCTGAGGTTGGTGAGGTTTACGAGGGTACTGTTCGTTCTATTATGCCTTACGGTTGCTTCGTGGAGATTCTCCCAGGTAAGGATGGTTTGCTCCACATCTCTGAGATCGATTGGAAGCGTCTTGAGACAGTTGAAGAGGCTGGCATCAAGGAAGGCGACAAGATCAAGGTGAAGTTGATGGAGATTGATCCTAAGACTGGCAAGTACAAGCTCTCTCACCGTGTGTTGATGGAGAAGCCTGAGGGTTACGTAGAGCGTGAGCGTCGTCCACGTCCAGAGCGCGGTGAGCGTCGTGGGCGTCGTGATGATCGTCATGAGGGTCGTGGTGAGCGTCCAGCTCGTCAGCCACGTCGTTACGAGCATCGTAACGAGGAGCAGGCTCCTAAGGATTTCAACGATTCTTTGGATCATAACAATGATGTAGAATAATCCTAGTATTATATACATTAATAATGATGGGTGCATTTCGTCAAAAAAGCGGAATGCACCCGTTTTTTTGTCAGAACCCTATGAAGCTGTTTCCTTAAGGAAAAAAATAAATATCCTTAAGGAAAAAAATATTTTCCCTTAAGGAAAAAATATATTCTCCTTAAGGACACTTTTAATTGCAGAATTATATGTAAAAGATTTGCGATGAGTGTAAAGGGGGATAGTCTAAGAACATTGGGTGTAAACAGGGGGACTTTAAGATGTCTAAAAACAATAAAGCCCTGCAAGTGAAAACTTGCAAGGCTTATGTAATGCGCTTCAAGATGGGCTTGAACCAACGACCCCCTGATTAACAGTCAGGTGCTCTAACCAACTGAGCTATTGAAGCATTTGGTTTGAAAAAGAACAGAGTTACAGATAAAACATGCGACTCTTTTGCGCTTCAAGATGGGCTTGAACCAACGACCCCCTGATTAACAGTCAGGTGCTCTAACCAACTGAGCTATTGAAGCATTTTGCATTGCGGAATGTTGCGTTCCTTATTTGCGTGTGCAAAAGTACTAACTTTTCTTCATTCAGCCAAATTTTTCGGCAACTTTTTTCTGTTTTTCCTTAAAAAAGTGCATTTTTCGGTGGTTTTTACTACTTTTTGCATCAATTATGGCAGTTTTCGAGAAGAAATGAGTACTTTTGTGGTCGAATAATCATATAACTAAGGTAAACATGAAAAAAGTATTGGTTTCATTGCTGATGGCGCTCCTCGTGGTGCCATCTATTGCACAAACAGATAAAGATCACGACTTCAAGATGGCTAAGAATATGGATATCTTCAATGCCATCTATAAGAATCTTGACTTGATGTACGTTGATACGCTCGATGCCGAAGAGGTGGTGGGCAATGGCGTTAAGGCGATGTTGGGAAGCCTCGACCCTTATACTACCTACTATCCGGAGGAAAAAGTCAACGAACTGAAGAATATGCTCACCGGCAAATATGCTGGTGTGGGTGCTGTGGTGCGCTATAACTTCCAGTTGCAGCGTGTGTGTATCAGTGAACCTTATGCCAATATGCCTGCTGCAGAAGTGGGACTGAAGAAGGGTGATATCATCCTGAGTATCGATGACGAGGATATGACCAATAAGGAAGTGAGCTATGTAAGCGATCATCTTCGTGGAGAACCGGGTTCTTCCTTTATGTTGAAGGTAAAGCGACCAAGTACTGGTAAGATTCTGAAGGTAAAGGTAACTCGCCGTACTATCCAGATGCCTTTCCTGCCATATTACGGAATGATGGAAGGTGGTATCGGTTATATCAACTTCAATTCTTTCACCGATAATTGTGCCAAGGATGTGCGCCGTGCTTTCATCGACCTGAAGAAGCAGGGAGCCAAGGGACTCGTCTTCGACCTCAGAAGTAATGGCGGTGGTTCGGTGAGCGAGGCCGTGAGCATTGTCAATATGTTCTTGCCAAAGGGAAAGACTGTATTGAAAATGAAGGGTAGATTGCAACGTTCCAACAATGAATACAAGACTACGGTAGAACCTGTTGACTCTGTGATGCCGATGGTAGTTCTGGTGAGTGGAAACACAGCCAGTTCCAGCGAGATAATGAGCGGTAGTCTGCAGGATTATGACCGTGCTATTATATTAGGTACGCGCACGTATGGAAAAGGTCTGGTACAGACCACTATGGATTTGCCATACAATGGACAGATGAAACTTACTACAGCCAAGTATTACATTCCAAGTGGCAGATGCGTGCAGGCACTTAATTACAAGCATGCCAAAGGCGGCTATGTGGAGCATGTTCCAGATTCGCTTACCAAGGTGTTCTATACTGCCGGTGGCAGAGAGGTGCGTGACGGAGGCGGTGTGAAGCCGGATGTAGAGGTAAAGCCGGATTCCTTGCCAAACATTGCTTTCTATCTCGCCGGTGCCCGCGACAGTAATGAGGTGATGCTCAACTACGAAGTGGATTATATCGCCAAACATCCTACTATCGCACCTGCCAAGGATTTTGCTTTGACAGATGCCGACTATGATGAGTTCAAGTCCCGCGTTCTGAAAGCGGATTTCAAGTACGACCGTGAGACTGAGAAATATCTCAAGGATTTGGAGAAACTCGCTAAGTTTGAAGGCTATTACGAGGATGCAAAACCTGAGTTCGAGGCGTTGAAAAAGAAGTTGAGTCACAATGTGGCAAAAGACTTGGATTTCAATAAAGACTACATCAAGCAGCTTTTGGAAAACGACATCGTGGCAGCTTATTATTTCCAGGCTGGAGCCATCCAGAATTCCCTGCGTTACGACAAGCAGGTCAAGGCTGCCGTCAAGTTGTTAAATTCTCCGGAAGAATACGGAAAAATACTCCATCCTGTGAAGAAATAACAACAAAAACCTGCACAATCGCCTAAAATTGCGCAGGTTATGAATAAAAAACAGAAAAATCTTTGGAGATTTTCAAAAATATTAGTAATTTTGCACACGTTCAGTGGAATGAGGGGCTCGCAAGAGTTCCTCATTTTATTTTAAATAGGTATATATGATAGATAAAAACGTCGTAAAAAAATTAGTTGATGAATGGCTCCAAGATCAGGAATATTTCTTGGTGGACATTGAAATCAGTCCAGACAATCGTATCGTAGTCGAGATTGACCATGTAGATGGTGTATGGATTGAAGATTGTGTGGCTTTGAGTAGATATATCGAGGAACGATTGAGTCGTGATGATGAGGACTATGAGCTGGAAGTAGGTTCTGCTGGTCTGGGTCAACCATTCAAGGTTCCACAGCAGTATATCAACTTCATTGGCAAGGAGGTAGAGGTGCTCGATGCTGACGGTATCAAGGTAAAGGGCATCTTGAAGGCTGTGGATGGCAATGATTTCACAGTAGGCGTAGAAGAAAAAGTGAAGGTAGAGGGCAAGAAGCGTCCTGTAAAGCAGGAGGTTGACCATGTTTACCAGATGGATAAAGTAAAATATACAAAATATATAATCAGTTTCAAATAAGCTATGGCTAAAAAAGAGCAAGAATTAACAGCGAGTATGATTGATACATTCCGCGAGTTTAAAGAAACCAAGAATATCGACCGTACAACATTGGTAAGTGTATTGGAGGAAAGCTTCCGCAATGTACTTGCCAGAATTTTCGGTAGTGATGAGAATTTCGATGTAATCGTAAACCCAGACAAGGGCGATTTCGAGATTTATCGTAACCGTGTCGTTGTTGCTGATGGTGAGGTAGAAGATGAGAACAAGGAGATTACGCTTACCGAAGCACGCAAGATTGAGCCTGACTATGAGGTAGGTGAGGATGTGAGCGAGAAGGTAGATTTCAATAAGTTCGGTCGCCGTGCCATCTTAACTCTTCGACAGACTTTGGCTTCTAAGATTCTTGAACTTGAGCACGACTCACTCTACAATAAATATAAAGACCGTGTTGGACAGGTAATCTCTGGTGAGGTTTATCAGGTATGGAAGCGCGAGGTTCTTATCGTTGATGACGAGAACAACGAGTTGATGTTGCCTAAGACGGAGCAGATTCCTGGCGATATGTATCGTAAGGGCGAGACTGTACGTGCCGTCATCCTTCGTGTTGACAACGATAACAACAATCCTAAGATTATCTTGAGCCGTACAGCGCCAATCTTCCTGCAGCGCCTGTTGGAGGCTGAGGTTCCTGAGATTGCAGATGGCTTGGTTGCTATCCGTCGCATTGCCCGTCTCCCTGGTGAGCGTGCCAAGATTGCAGTAGAGAGCTTCGATGAGCGTATCGACCCAGTTGGAGCTTGTGTAGGTGTTAAGGGCAGCCGTGTTCATGGTATCGTTCGCGAGCTTTGCAACGAGAACCTCGATGTCATCAACTATAGCTCTAATACCAAGCTGTTTATCCAGCGTGCCTTGGCACCAGCCAATATTACGTCTGTGAACATCGACGAGGAGAACAAGAAGGCTGAGGTGTTCCTGAAACCTGAGGAGGTTAGCCTGGCTATCGGCCGTGGCGGTATGAACATCAAGTTGGCTTCTATGTTGACAGAATATACCATCGATGTATTCCGTGAGGTAGATGAGAATGAGGCTGACGAGGATATCTATTTGGATGAATTCTCTGACGAGATTGACCAGTGGGTTATCGATGCCATCAAGGGTATCGGTTACGACACTGCTAAGCAGGTGCTCAATGCACCACGTGACATGATCGTAGAGAAGGCTGACCTTGAGGAGGAAACCGTGGATAACGTACTCAAGGTATTGAGAGCTGAATTCGAACAATAATTTCCCTAGCTGGCGAGTGCTTGCAGGGAATCTAACTTTAAAAATAGGAGAATAAAATAATTTATGAGCATCAGATTAAATAAAGCACTACGTGAATTGAATATAGGACTTCAGACGGCAGTTGAATTCCTAGAAAAAAGAAAGGACCTGGGAGAGGTCAAGGCCGAACCGAGCTTCAAACTCAGCGACCAGCAATACAAGGCATTGAACGATGCCTTCAGTCAAGATAAGGAGGTTCGTGATCAGGCCGAGAAACTCATCACCAAGAAGGCCAAGGATAAGAAGCGTGCGCCTGAGCAGAAGGACCATCGTGCCGAAAACTTATTGGAGTCGAGCAACCAGCAGCAGTATAAGCCGTTGGGTAAGATTGACTTGGATAGCATCGGAAAGGGTAAGTCTGTAGAGTCTGCTGCTAAAAAGTCGGAGGCACCGAAGCATGAGACTGCTGCCGTCAGTCATGCGCCAGTGAAAGATGCTCATCGTAATGAGCCAAAACATGACCAGAGATCTACCCATGGATCTCACCAAAAACAAGAGATGAAACAAGAGAATCAGCAAAAGTCACAGCAGCCAAAGATGAACGACTTTAAGGGTCAGAAGAATGCTGCACAAGGTAACAAGAATGTAGAGGCTCAGCAGCAGAATGCTGAGCAGAAGACTGCTGACAACAGCCAGTCTTCTAGCGTGTTCACATTGAAGAGTGAGAAGAAATATACTTCAAATGAACCTAAGGTGTTGGGTAAGATTGATCTTTCTTCTCTCAATCAGAGCACTCGTCCTAAGAAGAAGTCTAAGGAGGAGCGCCGCAAGGAGCGTGAAGAGAAGTTGGCGCAGCAGCACAATGATCGCAAGAAGCGTGTTCGTATCAACAAGGAGCGTGTTGACATCAATGCCGAGGCTAAGAACAACAGTGCCGATGGTAATGGCCAGAATAAGGGCAACAATGGTGGCAACAACAAGAAGAATAGAAACAAGAATAGAAATAATAATAATAACAATAATAACAACCGCGGCAATAACAATAACAACCGCGGCAACCAGCGCCAGATTGAGGTGGACGACGAGGCTGTAGCACGCCAGGTAAAGGAGACTCTCGCTCGCTTGACCAGCAAGAGCCAGAACAAGAAGGGTGCTAAGTATCGTAAGGAGAAGCGTGAGGCTGTTCAGGAAAAGTTGCAGGATCAGGCTCGTCAGGAGCAGAAGGAAAGCAAGACACTGAAGCTTACTGAGTTCGTTACCGTTAGCGAGTTGGCTACGATGATGGATATCAGCGTTACTCAGGTTATCTCTACCCTGATGGGTGTAGGTATCATGGTATCTATCAACCAGCGTCTGGATGCTGAAACCATCAACATGGTGGCTGAGGAGTTCGGTTTCAAGACCGAATACGTGAGTGCCGAGGTTCAGGAGGCAGTGAGCGAGGAAGAGGATGATGAGAACGACTTGGTTCCACGTGCTCCAATCGTAACCGTGATGGGGCACGTTGACCACGGTAAGACCTCTTTGCTCGACTATATCCGCAATACCAATGTGATTGCCGGTGAGGCGGGTGGTATTACCCAGCATATCGGTGCTTACAGTGTGACTCTGAACAGCGGTCGCAAGGTAACCTTCCTGGATACTCCAGGTCACGAGGCGTTTACCGCCATGCGTGCCCGTGGTGCCCAGGCTACCGATATCGCCATCATCATCATCGCAGCCGATGACTCCGTGATGCCTACTACCAAGGAGGCTATCGCCCATGCACAGGCTGCCGGTGTGCCAATGGTATTCGCGATCAACAAGATTGATAAGCCAGGTGCTAACCCAGACCGTATCCGTGAGGACTTGGCTAACATGAACCTGCTCGTTGAGGAGTGGGGTGGTAAGTATCAGTGCCAGGAAATCAGTGCCAAGAAGGGTATCGGTGTTCACGATCTGCTCGACAAGGTGCTCCTCGAGGCTGATATGCTCGACTTGAAGGCTAACCCTAACCGTCGTGCAACAGGTACCATCATCGAGTCTTCTCTCGACAAGGGTCGTGGATATGTTTCTACCGTATTGGTTGCCAACGGTACCTTGAAGGTTGGTGATATTGTTCTCGCCGGTACTTCTTGGGGCCGTGTGAAGGCGATGTTCAATGAGCGTAATGCCAATATCAAGTCAGCTGCTCCTGCAGAGCCAGCTATCATCCTCGGTTTGAATGGTGCGCCTACTGCAGGTGACCAGTTCCACGTAATCGAGACTGAGCAGGAGGCTCGCGAAATCGCCAACAAGCGTGAGCAGTTGCAGCGTGAGCAGGGCTTGCGTACTCAGAAGCGCTTGACCTTGGGTGATATTTCTCACCGTATCGCACGTGGTGAGTTCCACGAGCTGAACGTCATCGTGAAGGGTGATACCGACGGTTCTGTTGAGGCATTGAGTGACTCATTCATCAAGCTTTCTACCGAGAAGGTTCAGGTGAACGTAGTGAACAAGGCGGTAGGTCAGATTTCAGAGAACGACGTGATGCTGGCATCTGCTTCAGATGCAGTCATCGTTGGTTTCCAGGTTCGTCCATCTGCCGATGCTCGCAAGGCTGCCGACCGTGAGGGTGTTGAAATCAACACATACTCTATCATCTACGATGCTATCGATGATATCAAGAGCGCGATGGTAGGTATGCTCGACAAGGTGAAGAAGGAAATCGTTACCGGTCAGGTTGAGGTTAAGCAGACCTTCAAGATTTCCAAGGTGGGTACTATTGCCGGTGGTCTCGTTACCGAGGGTAAGGTACACGCTAAGGATAAGGCTCGCGTCATCCGTGACGGTATCGTGATCCGTACTGCTGAAATCGGTGCCTTGAAGCGTTACAAGGACGATGTCAAGGAGGTGGTTACCGGTATGGAGTGCGGTTTGAGCCTCGTCAACTACAACGATATCCAGGAGGGCGACGTTATCGAGACCTTCACTGAGATTGAGGTAGAGCAGAAATTGTAATATAGCATATATTATATAATAAGGTAGGGATGAGCCCTTGGTGGCTTATCCCTATTTAGGGTTAAAATAACGAAAGGTTATTCTAAATAAAATGGCAGAAATAGAGAAAGAACAGAATCAGGTTGTCAAGGATGTGATAGACCAGAAATACGAGTATGGTTTTACCACCGATGTACATACTGAAATCATAGAAAAGGGTCTCAACGAGGATGTTGTGCGCCTGATCTCGCAGAAGAAGGGAGAGCCAGACTGGATGCTCGAATTTCGTCTGAAAGCCTACAATTACTGGAAGACGCTCAAGGAGCCAAAGTGGGGACACGTGCACGTGCCACCTGTTGACTACCAGGAGATTTCATACTATGCCGATCCTTTGGCAAAGAAGCCAAAGAACAAGGAGATAGACCCAGAGCTGGAGAAGACATTCGATAAGCTCGGTATTCCTCTGGAGGAGCGCTTGGCTTTGAGCGGTACCGCCGTAGATGCCATCATGGACTCTGTGTCGGTGAAGACTACCTTCAAGGAGAAACTCCGTGAGAAGGGCGTCATCTTCTGCAGTATCGGCGAGGCGGTGAAGGAGCATCCTGATTTGGTAAGAGAGTATCTGGGAACTGTAGTTCCTTATCGTGATAACTTCTATGCAGCCTTGAACAGTTGCGTATTCAGCGATGGCTCATTCGTTTATATTCCTAAGGGCGTACGCTGTCCGATGGAGTTGAGCAGTTACTTCCGCATCAATGCCCGTAACACCGGTCAGTTTGAGCGTACATTGATCATCGCCGATGATGATGCCTACGTTTCTTACCTGGAGGGATGTACAGCGCCAATGCGTGATGAGAACCAGCTTCATGCGGCTATCGTAGAGATTATTGTCAAGGACAATGCTGAGGTGAAGTACTCTACCGTTCAGAACTGGTATCCTGGTGATGAACATGGTAAGGGTGGCGTGCTGAATCTGGTAACCAAGCGAGGCGACTTGCGTGGTGTGAACTCTAAGTTGAGCTGGACTCAGGTAGAGACAGGTTCTGCGATTACCTGGAAGTATCCTTCCTGCATCTTGCGTGGCGACAATTCTGTGGCAGAGTTCTACAGTGTGGCTGTTACCAACAACTATCAGGAGGCTGATACCGGTACCAAGATGATTCACATGGGTAAGAACACCAAGAGTACCATCATCTCTAAGGGTATCTCGGCAGGTCATAGCCAGAACTCCTATCGAGGTCTGGTTCGTGCTACATCCAATGCCGACAATGCCCGCAACTACAGTTCCTGCGACTCCTTGTTGCTGGGCAGTGATTGTGGAGCGCATACCTTCCCATATATGGATGCCCATAACGACACAGCCGTGTTCGAACATGAAGCAACTACCTCGAAGATTTCAGAAGACCAGCTCTTCTATTGTAATCAGCGAGGCATTCCTACCGAGGAGGCTGTCGGCCTGATTGTAAACGGCTATGCCAAGGATGTGCTCAACAAGTTGCCTATGGAGTTTGCCGTAGAGGCACAGAAACTCCTGAGTGTTTCACTCGAAGGAACCGTAGGATAAGCGATAGTTTCTATTGGCTATTACGAAACAAATTTTGAGGTGACGTCTTATGAGAAAGATAATGCTTTTATGCTTACTGATGGCAGGTATGTCTGTTGTAGGACAGACTACCTATAAACGATCTAAGTATAAGGATGATGATGTCGAAAGAGTATGGGCGATAGATGCTCATATTGGTGGAGGCTTTTATCAGAATGCACATCATACGGGTGCGGAAGTACCAAAGTACCATTTCGGTTCTACCCAGAATATAGGAATGTTGACTAAGTTTCATGCGGAATATTATTTGCCCAATACGAATTTTAGTTTAAAGGCAGGTTATGAGCATGAAGAAGTTACCTTTTTGAAGGGGGAGGCTGCTTATGACATAAATCAGCTGATGTTAGGCGGAAGATGGTATGTTGCTCCTACGGATTGGTGGGTTCAACCTTATGTGGGGCTCGATATGCTTTGTGCTTTTGATGCAGAGCATTCAGCTTTCTCTACGTCTGCTTCTATCACGACTGGTTCAATGGGAACGAAGACGTATGAATACGAAGGATATGGTAATATAAGATTACCACGTTTCAGTGCAGGACCTGTGGTTGGAGCGGATTTCTATTTGTTTTCTAATATTGCAGTACAAGTAGAATACAGCTATCGTCTTGGTTTCGACTCGCACTATCGGGCTACTTACATGGAAAAAGGAAGTTCGAATACGTCGTATAATCATGGACAACTGCATCGCCATGCAGTATCGGTAGGTTTAAAGATTAATTTTCCATTTACTTTTACTGCTAATGACAGAAGAAGTTTGTGGGATGGCTTGTTTGAATAATTATAGATACACAAATATAAAATATGTTAGAGGTTAAGAATCTGCATGCTACTATTGCAGGCAAAGAAATATTGAAAGGTATCAACCTGACTATCAACGATGGTGAGATACATGCTATCATGGGACCTAACGGTTCCGGTAAGTCAACCTTGAGCGCTGTGCTCACAGGTAACCCTCTCTATACAGTAACCGAGGGTGAGGCTATCTTCAACGGCAAGAACCTCCTGGATATGAAGCCTGAGGATCGTGCCCGTGAGGGATTGTTCCTCTCTTTCCAGTATCCAGTGGAGATTCCTGGTGTATCCATGACCAACTTCATGCGTGCGGCAATCAATGCCAAGCGTGAGTATCAGGGTTTGGAGCCATTGAACACCAGCGAATTCATGAAGCTGATGCGCGAGAAGCGTGAGTTGGTGGAACTGGACAGCAAGTTGGCTCGCCGTTCTGTAAACGAAGGCTTCTCTGGTGGTGAGAAGAAGCGCAACGAGATTTTCCAGATGGCAATGTTGGAGCCAAAGCTCTCTATCCTCGATGAAACCGACTCTGGTCTCGACGTGGATGCGATGCGTATCGTGGCTGACGGTGTAAACAAGATGCATACCGACAAGACTTCTGCCATCGTCATTACTCACTATGAGCGTCTGCTCGATATGATTAAGCCAAGTGTGGTTCACGTTCTCTATAAGGGTAGAATCGTGAAGACTGCCGGTCCTGAACTTGCCAAGGAGATTGAGGCTCGTGGCTACGACTGGATCAAGGCTGAAGTAGATGAGAAATAATTAGGAGGATGGCTATGCTTTCAGAAAAACAATATTTAGACTTGTATCAGTCTTCTTCGAGAATGATCAAGAAGAACAGTGCTGAGGTGCTCAATGCGGTGCGCGATGCAGCATTCGAGGACTTCCGTCGCCTGGGCTTTCCTTCCCGTAAGGTAGAAAGATACAAGTACACAGATATGAGCGCCATCTTCGAGCCAGACTATGGCTTGAACTTGAATCGCCTGGAAATCCCTGTAGATCCATACGAGGCTTTCCGTTGCGATGTGCCTAACCTGAGTACTTCGCTCTACTTCGTGGTGAACGATGCTTTCTATAGCAAGGCATTGCCAAAGGTAGAGTTGCCAGAGGGTGTTATCGTGGACTCTTTGAACAAGATTGCTGCAGAAAACCCTGAATTCATTGAGAAATACTACGCTAAGATTGCCAAAACCGATGAAGATGGCATCACGGCATTGAATACATTCCTGGCACAGGATGGCTTGCTTATCTACGTACCAAAGAACGTGAAGGTGGAGCGTACCATTCAGGTCATCAATATTCTCCGTTCGGAGGTTGACCTGATGGTGAATCGTCGTGTGCTCATCGTGATGGAACAGGGTGCTGAGGCTAAGTTCCTCTTCTGCGATCATGCAGCCGATGATAAGAACTTCCTCGCTACCCAGGTAATCGAGGCTTATGTAGGCGAGAATGCCAGTCTCGACCTCTATTGTCTGGAGGAGACTCATTACAAGAACCGTCGTGTCAGCAACGTTTATATTGAGCAGCAGGCTAACAGCCGTGTAAACCATAACGTCATCACCCTTCATAACGGTATCACCCGCAACCGCCTCGACCTCGTATTCAAGGGCGAGGGAGCCGAGTGCTTCTGTAATGGTTGTGTGATTGCTGATAAGAACCAGGTGGTAGATAACAATACGCTCATCGATCATCAGGTGGGTCATTGCACCAGCAACGAGCTTTATAAGTATGTACTCGATGGTGAGGCACGTGGTGCTTTTGCCGGTAGAGTATTGGTTCGTCATGGTGCCCAGAAGACCACTTCGCAGGAAACCAACCAGAACCTCTGTGCTACGAAGACTGCCCGCATGTTCACCCAGCCGATGCTGGAGATTTATGCCGACGATGTGAAGTGTGCACACGGTAGTACTGTCGGTCAGCTCAACGATGCCGCATTGTTCTATATGCAGCAGCGTGGTGTGAGCCGCGAGGAGGCTAAGTTGCTCCTTCAGTTTGCATTTATCAACGAAGTCATCGACAAGATGGAGCTGGAGCCATTGCGTGATCGTCTGCATCATCTTGTAGAGAAGCGATTCCGTGGTGAACTCAATAAGTGCGAGGGTTGCAAGCTTTGCAAGTAGATAATATCCTTTTAAAGGAGTTAAGTTCTTAAAAATATGTATGATATCAATCAAGTAAGAGCAGATTTCCCGATTTTATCGAGAAAGGTCTATGATAAGCCATTGGTGTATCTGGATAATGCGGCAACCACGCAGAAGCCATTGTGCGTGCTTGATGCCATGCGCGACGAGTATCTCAACGTGAATGCCAATGTGCATCGTGGCGTTCACTATCTCTCTCAGCAGGCTACCGACCTTCATGAGGCTGCCCGCGAAACCGTGCGCAAGTTTATCAATGCGCCTAAGGTTGAGGAAGTCATCTTTACCCGCGGTACTACCGAGAGTCTGAATCTCGTGGTTTCATCGTTCAGCGATGCCTTTATGAGCGAGGGCGATGAGGTGATTATCTCTACCATGGAGCATCACTCCAATATCGTGCCTTGGCAGTTGCAGGCTGCCAAGAAGGGAATTGCCATCCGTGTAATCCCAATCAACGATAAAGGTGAGATTAACCTCGATGAATTCGCCAATTTATTTACCGAACGTACCAAAATCGTGAGCATTGCCCAGGTGAGCAACGTGCTCGGTACGGTGAATCCGGTGAAGGAGATGATTAAGATTGCCCATGAGCACGGTGTGCCTGTGATGGTAGATGGAGCTCAGAGTACTCCTCATTTCGCAGTGGATGTGCAGGATATGGATTGCGATTTCTTCGCTTTCAGCGGTCATAAGATTTATGGTCCTACCGGTATCGGTGTGCTTTACGGCAAGGAAGAGTGGCTCGAGAAGTTGCCTCCATATCAGGGAGGTGGCGAGATGATTGAGAGTGTGAGCTTCGAGAAGACCACTTTCGAGAAACTGCCTTTCAAGTTCGAGGCTGGTACTCCTGATTATGTAGCTACCCATGGTTTGGCAAAGGCCATCGATTATGTCTCTGCACTCGGTATGGATAACATTGCCAAGCATGAGCAGGAATTGACCCGCTACTGCATGGACCAGATGAGAACCATTGATGGAATCAGGCTTTTTGGTGAGCAGGAAGGCAAGGATGCCGTTGTCAGCTTCTTGGTTGGTGATATTCATCACATGGATATGGGAACCTTGCTCGACCGCCTGGGCATCGCCGTTCGTACAGGTCATCACTGTGCACAGCCTTTGATGGACCGCTATGGCATTCTGGGAACCGTTCGTGCAAGCTTCGCCTTGTACAACACCAAGGAAGAGGTTGATGCGCTTATAGCAGGCGTAAAACGCGTTTCTCAGATGTTTTAGGTCGGACAGAGTTTTGTTTGTCTTCTTAACTTCATTTATCTTCTTAAGTAGATAAGAATATGTTAGAAAGTCATTATTATAAGGATATGATTGAGGCGGGCTGCGATGAGGCGGGCAGAGGTTGTCTGGCTGGTAGCGTCTATGCTGCAGCAGTGATTCTTCCTCCCGATTATCAGAACCCTGACCTCAATGATAGCAAAAAGCTGACTGACAAGAAACGCAAGGCGCTCCGTGAACAGATAGAGCGGGATGCTGTGGCTTGGGCTGTGGGCATTGTTACTCCCGAAGAAATCGATCAGATCAATATTCTGAATGCGAGTTTCCTGGCGATGCATCGTGCCTTGGACCAGCTGAAGGTACGTCCTGAGGCGGTGATTGTGGATGGTAATCGTTTCAAGCCTTACAAGGACCTGCCTTATACCACGATTGTAAAAGGAGATGGAAAGTATCTCTCGATAGCTGCGGCAAGCATTCTTGCCAAGACTTATCGTGATGACTATATGGATGCGCTTGCAGAGGAATATCCACAGTACGACTGGAAGGGCAACAAGGGTTATCCTACCAAGAAGCATCGTGCTGCCATCAGGGAGTTTGGCATTACGCCTTATCATCGCAAGAGCTACAATCTTCTAGGCACAGGTGAACTCTCACTCGATTTTAAAGACTAGGCATCATAGCTGCAGTGCTATGATTTCCATATAAAAAAGCCGCTCAACAGATTTGCCTGTTGAGCGGCTTTTAATTTTGATTAGAAGTCGAGGGTGATGCCCTTTTCCTAATCAGGCAAAAAAAAGAGCCGCAAGTATGAACTTGCAGCTCCTTGTACCCAGACCCGGGATCGAACCGGGATGGGTTGCCCCACTGGTGTTTGAGACCAGCGCGTCTACCGATTCCGCCATCTGGGCGATGGTGTTTGCAAAGGAAAGAGCCGCAAGTAAAAACTTGCAGCTCCTTGTACCCAGACCCGGGATCGAACCGGGATGGATTGCTCCACTGGTGTTTGAGACCAGCGCGTCTACCGATTCCGCCATCTGGGCGATTGCGGGTGCAAAGGTACAAATAAAAATTGAAATAGCAAACTTTTTGGTGATTTTTTTTCTGAAAAAACAATTCCAAGGGCGAAAAAAGCTAAAAATGTGTTTTATTTCTCCTATTCTTTATTAAATTCTTAGAAAAGATTTGGCTTTCTCGCAGATAATGAGTAATTTTACACTTGAATTTAGTAACTTATAAAAAATGAACTATAATATGACACTTAATGATAATAATAATTATTGTGTGATTCTCGCAGGTGGAAAAGGTCGAAGACTTTGGCCATGCAGTCGGAGCAGTCATCCAAAACAGTTCATTGACTTCTTTGGAGTCGGACGTACCCAATTGCAGCAGACATTCGATCGCATGGCAAAGATAGTACCTGCCGACCATATTTATATCAATACCAACGAGGAATATGTAGATTTGGTGAAAGAGCAGTTGCCAGAGGTACCTGCCGACCGCATAATGGCTGAGCCTATTCATCGCAATACGGCTCCAAGTATGGCTTGGGCTAACCATCGCATCTCCATGCTGAACCCTGATGCGTGCATCATCAATACTCCTTCCGATCAGGCCATCTTCAATGAAGAGGCTTTCCGCAAGAATGTATTGGAGGGCTTGGCGTTTGTTGCAGCTAACGACCGTTTCCTGACGATGGCAGTCAAGCCTACCCGTCCAGAACCGGGTTATGGTTATATCCAGATGGGCGATGTGGTAGAAGAGGATATCTATGCCGTACAGTCGTTTACGGAGAAACCTGAGCGTGATTTCGCCAAGATCTTTGTTGAGAGTGGCGAGTTCTATTGGAATACAGGTATCTTCCTGAGTAATGTCAAGCATCTTCGTGAGTGCTTCTGCAAGATTCTGCCTCCTGTGCTTCGTGAGTATGACAAGAAATATCCGGAGTTCAGCATAGAGACGGAGAATGCCTATATGAAGGAGACCTTCTCTTCTTACCCTAATATCTCGGTAGATTTTGGCGTATTGGACAAGCCATCCAATGCCTGCATGATGAAATGCGACTTCGGATGGGCCGACCTGGGTACCTGGCACAGTATCTATGAGGCGATGCAGAAGAGCGAGGATGACAATGTGGTGATAGACAGCGACGTCTTCATCGAGGATTGCCATAATACGGTGGTGAAGATGCCGAAGGGCAAGCTTGCCGTACTCAATGGTCTTGATGGCTTTATCGTTGCCGAGAAAGACAATGTGCTCCTGGTATGCAAGAAGGAAGATTCTTCTGCCCTTATTCGCAAGTATGTGAATGAGATACAGATGAAGAAGGGCGATGAATACGTATAGGATAGAAAAAGAGCAGCGAAGATTCGCTGCTCTTTTTTTATTGCTTATAACTTCTGGAATTCTGTATAAATCTTGTTGGCGATTTCCTTGAACTCCTCTTCAGAGAGCTTGAGGTGCTCCTTGCGGAAGTTCACGTCAGCCTCGCTGTTCATAGGAATGAGATGGATGTGAGCGTGAGGAACTTCCAGACCCAAAACCACCTGAGCCACCTTCTTGCATGGGAAGGCTGCCTTGATAGCCTTGGCTACTTTCTTGGCGAATACTTCAAACTCAGCCAGGTCTGCATCCTCCATATCGAAGATGTAGTCCACTTCCTTGCGAGGAATCACCAAAGTATGACCTTTGCCGATAGGGCTAATGTCGAGGAAAGCATAGAACTTGTCGCTTTCTGCACACTTGTAGCTAGGAATCTCTCCCGCTGCAATCTTTGAAAAAATGCTTGCCATAATCTCTATTTCTGTTTAAAATGAATAATATGTCTTGATGGGCTTACATATAACATAAAAGGAACCGTCATACGGGCATCACTGTCCGTATGATAGTTCCTTTATTCTTTTTATTCAAATGAAATCTTGTCGATGCGAAGATTGATGGTTCCGCGAGGAATCTTGATCTCTGCAATTTCACCAACCTTCTTGTTGAGCAATCCCTGTGCGATAGGGGTCTTGATGGAAATCTTGCCTTCCTTCAGGTTAGCCTCGCTCTCGCTCACGATGGTATAGGTCATCTTTGCCTTGTTAGCCATGTTGGTCATCTCTACCTTCGACATGATCTGCACGCTGTCGGTGCTGAGCTGCTTGGTGTCGATGATTTTAGCCTCGGCAATGGTGAGCTTCAGACGATTGATCTTATCTTCTAGATGAGCCTGAGCCTCTTTAGCGGCATCATACTCAGAGTTCTCACTTAAATCACCCTTATCGCGGGCTTCAGCAATTGCGGCTGATGCCTTAGGGCGCTCTACAGTTACGAGCTGTTTCAGCTCAGCTACGAGGTTGTCGTAGCCTTCTTGTGACATGTAAGCCATAATTTTCTTTTTGTTTATTGTTATTAATTAAGTTGGCAGGAGGCATAAAAAATAAAGAATTCCAGTGCCTGTTGAGCACCGGAATCCTATATCTTATTGTGTCTCTTGTTTATCCTTTTGTTTATAATCCGATTGCAAAGATAGGACTTTATTTCTGAATCACCAAACTTTTTGGGGGAAATTTTGCAAAACGAGAAGCTTTTCCTGCTTTTATTCAACTTTCCTTCGCTTTTCTTTCCAAATATCCTCCCTTGCCTCTTACGTATTCTATTAATTCGCTAAAAATCTGATTATTGCGCAGTATCTCCGGATTACCGGTCATAATCATCTGTTTCCGGGCTCGGGTAATGGCGACATTCAGCTTGCGGTCGATGATGGCTCCGTCTTCCACAAAGCTGTTGCCGGCAAGAAAATCGAGCTGCCAGATGTTCTGGATGGTGAAACTGTAGATGATGACATCACGCTGACTGCCCTGATAGCGCTCCACGGTGTCGATGCTGATCTTTTCCAGTTCCGGGATGCCCAGCTTTTCGATGCCTTTGCGCACCATAGCTATCTGGTTGCGATAGGGTACGATGACGCCCACCGTCTTCTGGGCATCAAACCTGTCGCCGTAGAAACGGTGGATGCGGCGAAGCATATCTACTACGATTTCTGCCTCGTTGGCATTGATCTTGTCCGACACATTCGGTTCCTTACAGAATCTGGAAGGGAGGAAGATCATGCGGTGTTCCTTCAGCAGATCATCAAGTGCATCTTCTGATGGGAGAGTGTACGACAGTTCCGACTCCAACTGATGCGGACAAGGTACGGGTTCCAGTTTCTCCCGGCGATAGAACATCCGGTTCGGAAACTCGGCAATCTCCGGGTGCATCCGTCCCTGTCGGCGCAGGATGCCGATGAATTCGGTGCGCTCCTCGTGGTCTTCCCATCTGATCAGGCGCTCGAAGAGGGAGTTGCGGCAGTTGGTGAGGCAGATGTCCTGCAGGATACTCATATCGATGACGCCCCCTTTCTGACTGTCGTTGATGGTAGGGATGCTCGAATCTTTCTCGCTCTGCTGCACGACGGCAGGCAACTGCTTGTAGTCGCCGATGAGGATGAACTTATCTACCGCCGATAGCAGACCGATGAGATTAGGCTCCAGTATCTGGCTCGACTCATCGATGATGGCAAGCTTGAAGTGCTTCAGCGTAAAGATGAAGGGCTTGGAGGTCATCATCGAAGTGGTGCCCACAATCACGCGCGTACCTATTATATATTGTTTGATGGCTTCCAGCTTCGGACAGTCGCTGATAGCCTTCTCTATCAGATAAGGGCGGAATCGCTCATCGCAGGAATACTCGCTGCCGAGGCGCAGAAATGGAATGCCGGAATCTACCAGCATCTCGCAGATTTCATCCACGGCACGGTTGGTATAGCTCATCAGCAGTATAGAGGAAGCAGGCTGAAAAGCCGACCTGCCTCCGGCGGCGATGCTTTCTGCTGTAGGCATCCCAGTTCCGTCGTTCAGTGCTTCTTCCACCATGAACTTCAGGGCACGACTGGTCTTTCCTGTTCCAGGAGGTCCCACGAGCAGGAAGTAATCCTGTGCCTGCTTGGCACGGAGGATGATGTCGTCCAATACATCGTCATAGTGTCTGGTCAATTCCTGCGAAGTGTCTCTCTCTGGAACACGCTGGCCCAGAAGAAGGTCGCGTTTGTCCTTTGGTGCACAGATAAACTGGTGCAGGTTGCGGATGCTTCCCCCCGTAGAGGCATCACTCGTTCCGTGTTCGATGGCATACGGCAGGTTCATCTCAAAGATGTCGGCGTTCTGCTGTCCATCGGTCAGGTGAACCACGATTTCATCGCTGTGAATCTCCTGCAGCACACCTTTATATAATATAGCCTTTCTCACATCCGGTTCTTCCTTGAGCTTGTAGGTATAGAGATACACCATATCACCGATGCGGAAGTTGGGCAGGAAGTCCTTGCCCTGGTCGGGTACGCTCAGGGTGATGGTATCATATCCGCTTCCGGTGCAGCTCTGTTCCTTTCGGATGATGTGCAGGTCGGTATAGATATTTCCGGCATCCTTCTTTTCAGTGAGTGGCATGGTCCAGAGGTCGGAACTGGAGGTGTTCGTTCCTTCCTGTGCACCCACCTTGCTGATCATCTGTTCCCGTAATACGAAGGTCATCATACGACAGAAGTAGGCTTCCTCCAGGGGCGATAGGGTATGGAGCGGCTTGGTGATGGCTTCTATCTGCGGTTTCAGATACTTGTTGTAGAAGAAGTCCTGAGTGCCTGCCACATTCAATACCTCGGGGGTAAACTCGTTCAGCGCATGTTCGAAACCCTCTTTGGCTATCTCGAAGGAGGCGGCTACCAGCTGGTTGCGGTATTGGATGGCTTCCTTGAAAAGCTTCTGGTAGTAGGCTACCACCATCAGTCCGTCCTGTGGACGGTATTTGGAGTAGAGCAATCGGATGTTCACGCGGTCGTTGCTCAACTTGAAGTTGTGCTGCAATACACCATAGTAGAGCAGGAGCTGCACATAGTGAGGCTCCAGCTGATAACTGTGATAACCCGGATCCACCTGATGGGTTTCGATATTCATGTTGCGTCCCGATTTCTGTTCCACCAGCAGTTTGCAGTCGGTGGTCATCAGATCCACACGTCCCTGAATGCCGAGGGCTTCGCAGACGAACGAAGGTTCCAGAATGGCTTTCTTCCGGTCGTAAAGACTTTCGCCACGGAAGGCTGACATCTGTGCCTGAGATGCGGTGCGGGGAAAGAGGATATCCACAACCTGCTGCAGATTGAAAGCCTGCAGGCTGGCATCGGTATAGAACTTCTTGGGGTCAAACCAGGGACAGGTGCAGAATTCCAGGGCTTTCTCCCGGAAGTTTGTCTTCACTGTCTCGTTCATCTGGTATTTGCCGTGGCTGTTGATGATGTCATCCAGCGCAGCTCCGGCAAAGTTACCGAGCAGGGTAGCCTGGGTGTTGGCTCTGGGCTTCATCAGGTTGAGAAGATAGAGCAGGGGATGATGACCGAAAGCCGTAAAACAGGTGGCGATGCTACTGATATCTACCAGATAATCCGGTTCCACCACGATGAGGCGGGGAGTGATGATGGGCTGCTTCACCTGACAGTCGAGCAGGTTGAGCTGCATCCCTTCCTTCAGGATATCCCAGAGATAGGTATGGTCGATATGATTCTCCTCATCCTTCAACTGCACGATATATTCCTCCTCATCGGCATCCTGGTCGATGTCCACACGGATGAAATCTCCGTCCCAGTTCTTCACGATGCATCGGATACGGCGGTTGTTGATTTCCAGTCCCTTCTGATAAGGTCGGGGAGTATGTGGAATGAGTACGTTGAGTTCGTGGGGAACATCCACTCCGAAGACAGCGGAGATGAAGAGGGCGAGGGCACGTGCATCGTATTTCAGGTCTTCGCGCGAAAGCGGTTCCTGCGAGTTGCTGTGTCGGCGCATGGTCTGGATGGCAATCTTGTCTGCCACCTTGATGCCGCGTGCCTTGCAGAGATAGTCCACCTGGGAGAAAAGGTTACCGAAAGCCTGTTTCGTATCCTTTACTCCTTCGTGGCAACAGAGGATGAGCGTGTCGTGCATCATCTTGTTGCGAGTCTGCGGTTCCAGTTCTGGGAGCATCAGGAGTTCCCTTACCCTTTGAAAAAGTTCTGCGGCGCTGATATTGTTCTGATTCATGAGATATTGCTAATTCTTGAAATGTAGGTACAAAGATACATCAATTTATAGATAAAAGCAAGAAAATAGAGATAAAAGAAAAAAGCCGCAGGCTTTTTCTAAAATATAGGTAAGAAATGCTTGCCGTATCAATTCTTTTTTGTAAATTTGTAGCCCCCAAATGATAAAGATGGGATGTTATTAATCTAAAATGTTAAACGAATGACAAAAGAAGAATTGATGCATAGAGCCATTGAGCTCTCAAAGAATAGTGTGAAGACCGGTGGCGGACCTTTCGGTGCCGTTATCGCCAAGGACGGAATCATCATCGCTGAGGCTTCCAACAGCGTAACCATCGACCTCGATCCTACGGCACATGCCGAGGTGAACTGTGTGCGCCAGGCTTGTTTCAAGCTGAAGACCTTCAATCTGGAGGGCTGCGAGATCTATACTTCCTGCGAGCCATGCCCGATGTGTCTGGGTGCTATCTACTGGGCACATCTCGACCGTATCTATTATGCCAACGACAGAAAGGATGCAGCCAAGATAGGTTTCGATGATGAGTTTATCTACGAGGAGATAGACCGCAAGATAGAAGACCGCCATAAGCCGATGATTGCCCTGATGCGCGATGAGGCGCTGGGAGCCTTCCGTATGTGGGAGGAAAATACTGAAAAGACAGAGTATTAATGAGATAAGATAAAAAGGGAAGGTTGCACAGAATATGGACCGCAGCCTTCCTTTTTTCGTAGCTTCTTCTTGTATTCTATCATGCCGGATAGAGAAAAATGGAGAAAAGGAACGATTTCTCGGATTTTCTTTGTAATTTTGCCGCCAAATTCAGAAAAACCCTGAATTCTCTGATTATATGGAAATTCTCTAATTATTATAACGACAATGGAACAGTCAATAGAAAATCTCTACAAGCTTGACGGTAGAGTGCCCGTCGGTAAAGCACTCCCATTTGGTCTTCAACATGTGTTGGCGATGTTTGTCAGCAACATTGCTCCAATTATGATTCTTGCTGGTGCAGTAGGATTGGATAGTTCGGTGAGCGCTGTGCTCATCCAGAACTGTATGGTTATCGCCGGTATCGGTACTCTGGTACAGCTCTATCCGGTATGGCGCATCGGTTCCCGTCTGCCTATCGTGATGGGTATCTCCTTCACCTTCCTTTCGCTTGCCATCGCCATCGCCGGTGCTCATGGCATGGGTACGCTGATTGGTGCAGTCATCATCGGCGGTTTGGTAGAAGGTACACTCGGTCTCTTTGCCAAGTACTGGATCAAGCTCATTCCGCCTGTAGTAGCCGCTACCGTGGTAACAGCCATCGGTTTCTCGCTGCTTCCTGTAGGCGCCAACTCTTTTGCCGGTGGTCAGGGTGCTGCCGACTTCGGTAGCATGAACAATTGGGTCGTGGGTTCAGTAACCTTGCTCGCTTGTCTCCTCTGCCAGATTTTTGCCAAGGGATTCCTCCGCTCTCTGTCGGTATTGGTTGGTCTGCTGGTAGGCTATGTCTTGGCTCTCTTTATGGGAATGATCGATTTTAGTGGACTTTCCGGCCTTTCTATCGTTGCCTTGCCAAAGCTCCTTCCATTTACTCCGGAGTTTAATGTTGGTGCCATTCTCTCGGTGGTAGCTGTTTATCTGGTTTCTGCCACAGAGACCATCGGTGATACTTCTGCGCTCTGCAACAGTGCCTTGAAGCGCGATCCTAATACCAAGGAGATGGGTGCAGCTGTCTGCTGTGATGGTTTCGTAAGCTCAGTATCGGGTCTCTTCGGATGTACTCCTATCACTTCGTTCAGCCAGAATGTAGGTTTGGCAGCCATGTCGGGAGTTGTTAACCGCTTTACCATTGCCTTGGGTGCCATCATCATGATTATCGGTGGTGTGTTCCCGGCTATCGGATATGTGCTCACCACCATTCCTCAGGCTGTATTGGGTGGATGTACCATTATGATGTTTGGTAGCATCCTCTTTGCCGGTTTCGGTATGATGGCTCGCACGGGTTTCTCTCAGCGCAACATGGTCATCGTGAGTCTTTCACTCAGCGTGGGTCTCGGCTTTACATCAGCAACAGGTATGTTCAATATCTTCCCAGAGATTGTGCGCACCGTTTTTGCAGATAACTGTGTGGCAGTAGTCTTCCTGCTTGCCGTGATTCTGAACCTCGTATTGCCAAAGAATCTGGATAAGGCATAAGATTACTGTCCTCCTAGTCTTTCGAAGAAGGTGATGATTTCCTCGAAGGTCTTGAATTCATCGCTGCCATACTCGATGGTTGTACCCATGAAACCATCGCATGGGCGAGGGTCGATGAAGTAATCGCCGTAGAGCAGGTTCTTCTGATTGCAGAAGATGATGTGGTTGTAGGCTGGGGTAGAGAGATATTCCTCTACCCAGGTCTGCACCTTCGCCATATATTCATGGTCGTTGGTTGGCGCTGGGGCTACGATATATACGTTGTAATGCTCTATCAGCATCTCGTAAGCCTTGTGCATCGAGCTGGTTGCCTTCATGTAACTGTCGTGCAGGGCATCGAAGTCTATATATACGATAGGGCGCTCCTTGCCGTTCTGCTTGTCGTCAATCCATCGGATTACGGGACAGAGATAGTGGAAAGCCACTTTGTCGATGAGTCGGTGCTCGCCATGGAAGTGGATAGCCTGTGGATAATGCTCATGGAAGAGGTCGAAGGTGTGGACTAACGGGTCTTCATCGCCGAAGAGACCATATACCCGCTCCTGTTCCTCGGGAGTGATATCCTGGAAGCATCGCTCGGTGAAGTCGCGGTATTCCTTGATGAGACCTTTGGTAACCATCAGCTCGTTCACTCCATCCTTTCTCGGGTTCTGGAATTCCTGCTTGCCGGTCATGCTGCTCATCGTGTTTCCCATCTCGAAGGCTGGGTTTACGAGGATGCGGTCGAATCCTTTCAGCAGCTCGGTGTACATTCCGCCCATCGAAGTACCGATGATGAGGTCGGGTTGCTCTGTCTCTGCCATCTTCTGCAGCATCTCTATGGCTTCTTCCGGATGAACCGGGATGTCTTCAGCCACGAGGGTAGCATTCGGCATCAGTTCCTGCAACATCTTCACGGTACCGCTCTGTGCAGAAGAGAGGAAGCCGTGCACATACATGATTTTCTTGCCCGACATCAGGTCGGGGAATTGTTTGATATATGAATTCATAATCTTATATTTTTTATTGGGGGTAAGTCCTTAACTTCTTTCACTCCCAGTTATTTTCGCTGCAAAATTACGGTAAATTGCAGACAAAACAAAATTATTGGGTGATAAACTTTCTTGTTTGCGAAAAAAGTAGTAATTTTGCACCCAATAACCAAAAAGTTCAAGTCATAATGGATTTACTGAAAGAAAGAATTATGCAGGAGGGCCGCTGCTTTCCTGGTGGAATCTTAAAAGTAGATAGCTTCGTAAATCATCAGATGGACCCAATCCTGATGATGGACCTGGCTAAGGAATTCGTGCGCCTTTTCAAGGACATCAAGTACAACAAGATTGTTACTATCGAGGCTTCGGGCATCGCTCCAGCCATCATGGTGGGTTACCTGACCAATCTTCCTGTTGTCTTCGTCAAGAAAAAGCAGCCTAAGACGATGGAGGGTATGATTACCTCGGTGGTTCACTCTTTTACCAAGGATCGTGACTATACGGTTTGCGTGAGCAACAGCTATCTGACTCCAGAGGATCATGTGATCTTCATCGATGACTTCCTCGCCAACGGTAACGCATCCAAGGGTGTGATGGATCTCTGCGAGAAGGCTGGTGCCAAGATCGAGGCGATGGGCTTCATCATCGAGAAGGCTTTCCAGCATGGTGGTGACTTCCTGCGCAAGGAGGGTATCCGTTATGAGGCGCTCGCAACCGTAGAGAGCCTGGATGATTGCAAGATTGTCTTGAAGTAATACACCTATTATTATATATTGTAAAAGCCGCCTGTTGATACGGGCGGCTTTTGCTGTTTTTTATATCGGCTATTTTACAATGTCTGCTGCATAGATTCCCATAGCCTTGTATCCTGCCGGATTCGGATGGAGCCAGTCGCTGCTGGCATATTCCCGCTTCATTCTTCTGTCATCATTCGGATCTTGAAGCAGCTTGGCGAAATCCAGGATGCCATCCACGTTCTTCGCCTGACTTCGGATCCAGTCGTTTACATAGAGGCGGGCAGCTTCGTGGAAGTGGGTATAATATCCTGCGCCCTTGAAAGGAGTGATGGTTCCCAGATAAACTTTCATCTTCCGGGCTTTTGCCTTCTTCACCATTCCCTGGATGCTCTCGATGATCTGCCGGGCTACGGTTTCGCTGCTGCCGCTCCTGGCTGCACCGATGTCGTTGACTCCCTCGAAGATCACCACCTTCTTCACGCCGCTCTGCATCAGGATGTCTCTGTCGAAACGTTCCTTGGCAAGGGCTCCGAAGCCGCCCGGTACGGTTACGCGGTTGTTGCCGATGCCCAGGTTCAGTACACCCTGATTGGTTATCTTATGCTTCAGCTGCAGCATCTCCGACATCACGTCGGGCCATCGGTTCTGGGCATTGTCGGTAGAGCATTTTCCGTCGGTGATGGAGTTTCCGATGATAGCGATGGCGCTCATGTTGTTGCTCATCGTATAGACATCGATGCCGCTGATGTTGTACCAGTGGTTCTCCCGGAAAGCCTTCGCAAAAATGGAGTGGGCATTGGTTACACCTTTCATGATATAGGAGGTGGTGCGCGAACCCATGTGAACGGTTGGAATTTCGGGAGCCGAGGTGTAGTTGATGGTGATGGCTACCCGTTCCAGATTCCTGAGATTGAACTTCAGGGCATCGCTCACAATCTGCTTGCCGGCAGGGATGACGGTCTTGTAGCTGTTGCCGAACTTGAAGTATTGCGCCGTTTTGGCATCGATGTCGGAGGAATCCTTGGCATGAGCGATGTAGATAGATCGGATCTCTACGGGTTGCATCGAATAGATGTTGCTCAACTTGAGGCGGATCACGTCGCCTCCTATGCTAACCTTTACCACCTGGCGTACCGAACGGTTAGTCATGCAATTGTTATAGGGCATAAATGATTTGACTACAGTTTGCGGAGCTGTGGCCCAGGTGCCTACCCAGTTCTGTGCCAGAGAATAAGTTGATAGGGCACAGAACATCATTAAGAAAACTAATAATCTTTTCATCATACGTGCAAAGTTAGATAGAAAAGGCAATAAAACCAAGAAATTTAAAAACTTTTTTCATAAAACTTTGGAGAATATTGAGAAAAGTTGTACCTTTGCCCAAAATTCTAACTAAAATATAAGTCTATGCAACCAACAAAAAGTTTTGCGATTCCATTGTCGTTCATTGGAATCATGTTTTTCTCTTTGGGCTTTGCCCTGGGTATTAATTCCTTGCTGGTGCCTGTATTGCAGGGCTCGCTGGGTATTTCCAATGCTGCCTCTTATCTCATCATCGCAGCCACCTTCATTCCGTTCCTAATTTTCGGTTATCCTGCCGGACTCACCATCAAGGCTATCGGTTATAAGAAGACGATGTCGCTGTCGTTTGTCATCTTCGCAGCAGCATTCTATCTCTTCATCCTTTCTGCCGATGAGAAGAGTTTCCCACTGTTCCTGCTTGCTTCTTTTGTAAGTGGTGCTGCCAATGCCTATCTTCAGGCATCCGTCAACCCTTACATCACCATTCTGGGGCCTTTGGATAGTGCAGCCAAGCGTATCAGTATGATGGGTATCTGCAACAAACTGGCGTGGCCAATCCCATCTATGTTCATCGTATGGCTGTTGGGCAAGGATGTGCATCTCATCGGAATCGAGGATTTGTCCAAGCCATTCTGGATCATCATCGTAGCCTTCCTGGCTTTGGGTGTTCTGGCATTCCTGGCTCCATTACCAGAGGTAAAGGCTGCCGGAGAGGATGAATCTGACGAGGAGGAGTCTGCTGCCTGCGCTTATGCGGCAACCAAGACCTCTGTCTTCCAGTTCACTCACTTGCTTTTGGGCTGTCTGGCGCTGTTCCTTTATGTAGGTGTTGAGACGGTTTCTCTCGGTACATTGGTTGATTATGCCAATTCCCTGGGTTTGCCGGGTGCTGCTAACTATGCCTGGATTGCTCCTATCGGTATTGTTATCGGTTACATCAGCGGTATCATTCTGATTCCTAAGTATATCAGTCAGGCAGTAGCCTTGAAGCTCTGTTCGTTCCTGGCAATTGCCGGAGCCTTGCTGGTAGTTCTTACTCCAGCCGAGATTTCCATCTATTTCATCTCATTGATGGCGTTGGGTTGTTCTCTGATGTGGCCTGCTCTCTGGCCATTGGCAATGGCAGATCTGGGTAAGTTTACCAAGTCTGGTTCTTCCCTGCTCATCATGGCGATGTTTGGTGGAGCCGTTCTTCCTACGCTCTATGGAAGTTTGAAGGATGCAGTAGGTGCTCAGCAGGCATATTGGCTCTGTCTCCCTTGCTTCCTCTACATTTTGTATTACAGCATCCACGGTTACAAGATTCGTTCATAGTATCGTTTCTTATCAGCTGAGATGATAAAAAAAAGTGTATCCTCTATAGCCTTCGATGATGCAAGGCTAGGGGATACACCTTATTATATTATAGTCTTTTAATTTCCTGCTCTGTCAAACCAGTAATTAAAGCTATCTGCTCTATGCTCAATCCATTAGCCAGCATTTTGCGGGCAATGTTATTTTTCTCTTCAGTTCTACCTTCAGCTCTGCCTTCTTCCATACCTTCCAATCTTGCATTTCCCAGAACGTCATTTTGAATCATGATGGCATTGATGTGCTCATCGTATGCATAACGTTCTGCATCCGACATGGAATAGTATTTCAGCTTCTCACGAGCTTCCTGCAGACCTGGCGCTTGGGTTTCAGGAGAGATGACACCATTCTTCAGATACTCAACCCATTCTTCCAATGGTGATTTAGCCACCTTGTTGAATTCGTTTACACGAACCAGAATATAAGTTGGGAAAATCTCGGAAGGCGATTTCCTCACTATCGTATCTTTCTCCTTGGTGCTGATGATCAGATGGTCTTGGGTATGCAAGCCCACGAAGTTATTCTGTCCCACATAGATGTAGTCTGATCCCTTTCCCAGATCAAAGTACAGAATGCTGATGGAATATACTTTCTTCACCTCTTTATATGTATTTCCCAGATTGATATGCTCTGTAATAGCTTTGGCTACTCCATATAGTACACGCTCCAGGTAATACAGTTCACTTGTGTTCTGTATCTCGACGATAATGATTTCTCCCTTGCTGTTTTTCGCCTTGATATCTACCCTGTTGAACTTATCATTAGCCTGTTGCTGGTTACCTTCGCTTTCCAGAATATCAACAATCTTAATAGGTTCATTCAGAAACACAGTCAAGAAGCCCTCAAGCACACCAAAGTTCGCCTTTTGGCGAAGCAAGCGCTTGATGGCCCAGTCAAATCTTATGAATCTATCTCTTAGCTCTGTCATATTTGCCTCCTTATTTTAATAATTCAACTTTCGTGCTGCAAAGATTATGCTAGCGAGCGTGATATAAGCTTGCTTACAAATTGCCGAGTGCAGCTTTTCTGATGCAAAGATACGCTTTTCTTCTGAAAGAAGCAAGGAATTATTGAAAAATGTTTGAGGGTGAGGGAGATAAAAAGAAAAAGGTGTATCCTCACTTGCCCGATGAATGGGGCAAGAAGGATACACCATTTTATATTATGGGTTAGGATAATCTTGATTGATACCTCTAGGAAGAAAATAACCCTTGATGCAATTTGGATTGCAGACACAAATCTGAATATGATTCTTTTCTCTGAATCCTGCATTAGGATATAGTTCCTGCCCTTCCCAAAATACACCTTTTACAGAATCATAAGGATGGGCATTAGCCTTTTTGTTGTATGTTAATGCTGTTTGAACAACAGCACAATCCAATTTTCTAATCAGTAAATCTGTAGATTTACCGATAGATGTATTTTTGGGTAATTCTAATCCTGACTCTTTATAAAGTTCAACCATAGACTCATACGCATCTTTTAATTCCTGAAGATAAGAACTGTCCGTAAGATCAAAACAATAACCTAAGTCTATTATTGCTCCAACAACAGCCGGTTCTTTTACTTGCGAATTTCTCCTTTTTGCTAAATCTTTAGCCCATAGCCAAGCTCTTTCTTCGTTATTCTCCCAAAAGTAAATACCATTACCTAACCAGTCATAGTCATTAGTACTGGAAAGAAGATCGGTCTTTCCAGCAACTACGGCATCGACAACAGACTTGTCGCAACCATGAAATCCAATTACCAGGTTGGAGCGCCTTGAATACAAAGACTTGTCCATAGTTTTATCTCAAATGTGGTGCAACTTCTCCGTTTGGCAACAAGATTCCTGCCTCAATGAGAAATTTTCTTGCTGCTTCTTTACTGGCAGTAGAAGCCTTTCTTACAGCCTCTAATCTTTCTTGTCTTTTGCTATCAAATAAATCCATATTCTACCTCCTTATTTTAATGATTCAACTTTCGTGCTGCACTGATTATGCCAGCGAGCGCAATGAAAGTTTACTTTCAAATTGCCGAGTGCAGCTTTTCTTCTGCAAAGATACGCTTTTCTTCTGAAAGAAGCAAGGAATTATTGGAAAATGTTTGAGAGTGAGGGTGATAAAAAGAAAAAGGTGTATCCTCGCTTGCCCGATGAATGGGGCAAGAAGGATACACCTTAATCATGTATTCTTATGAGAGTAAGTGATTACTCACCATATTGGTCATTCTGCTTAATATTAGGGTTTGCATTGATTTCGCTCTGAGGAATAGCAGAAATTGCTTTGTAATAGTCACGATCGAATGACTTTTCCTCTGAGTTCAAAATCTGGTGCCAACCTTGATCAGCTTCGCTTGTATAACGAACAATCTTCTCATTGCGACGGAGGCAATCGAAGTAACGGTGGCCTTCACCAACCAATTCCTTACGACGCTCAATAGAGATTCGTTCTGCTGTGATGTTTTCAGCTGTTACAAGCTTAGTTTCATCAGAGGTACGATTCTCAATAATTGCATTGAGATACTCAGCTGCTTTTGTTTTGTTACCAAGATTAAAAGCACACTCGGCAGCTGTTAAATATACCTCAGAAAGACGCATCATAGGTACGTTAGAGCAACGTGGATCACCATTTACTGCTGGAATTTTGTTCAACCAAACTTTGTTGTCGCCATAAACTTTCTGGTTTTTTGGATTCAGAGATGCCAAGAATACGTTATTACGAACATCCTTTGGATCTGAAGATAACATATCTACGAAACTCTTAGTAGCAACAACATCACTATATCCTACATGGTCATCACTATTCTCGTTTAACAGATATCCTATACCATTACGGTCAGTCCAGTCATTCTTATCATTAATTGCGATTTCAAAAATCATCTCGTTTTCATGAACAGCACTTGTCTTAAACCAAGCTTTTGCATATTGATCCTTTGTCCACAACTGATAAGGTGAGTTCTTGATGATATCTTCAGAAACTTCCAGAGCCTTGTCCCATTCACCCATTGTCAGATATACACGAGCAAGGAGAGTTTTTGCTGCCCAATCATTGATATAGCCTTGGTCTTTTTCCTCTGTTAATGCATTAGAATTGATGGCCGCAGTTAAATCTTTGAGAACTTGTTCATAGTTCTCTTTGACTGTCAAACGTGGCAACTGGCAAGTAGCAATGTCTGCCGCAGAAACAACATTCTCAGTAAATGGAACACCCAAGGATGCACCATTATCCTCTGTATATGTCTTTCCATAAATGCGTGCCATATCAAAGAGAGCCATTGCACGAAGAACCAAAGCTTGGCTCTTGTAATTTGCTATAGTTGCTGCAGCTTCGTCTTTATCTTCAAGTTGACCATCAGCAGCTGCGATAATGCGATTTGCACGTCCCATAACAATATAAGGTGACTGCCAAATTGCATTGCCAGAGAATCCTGTACCTGTAGTGTATTGCATGAGATAGTAGAATGAAGCACGATTACTGTTAGTACCTGCCAATTCATTACTCTGCATATCATCTGCATGGACGTCACCATACAGGAACATACGGGCTCCGTAATAATCAATCAAAGAGCTATTTCCCTTTAAACCAGCATACAAACCAGCAACAGCTGTTCCCATATTGTCGCTATTTGTAATACCAGCATTTTCCTCTACACCATCAGATGGTTCAAGGTCAAGCCAGTTGTTTACGCATGAAGTCAAAGCCATTGCTGACAAGGTTGCGCAAAGTGTTGCCTTATATATATATTTAAATACTTTCATTAGTCTAATCTTTTTTGTTTAGAAACCAAGTTCAATACCGAATGTGAATGTTCTCAATGATGGAGTCTCGAATGTACAAAGGCCATTTACAGGAACCTCAGGGTCTACTGTGAGATCCTTTGATTTCCAAGTCAGCAAGTTAGATGCTGCAAAATATGCACGCGCCTTGCTAAGACCTATTTGTGAGATGAAACTCTTAGGTGCATTGAAACCAACTGACAAGCTCTTGACACGCAAGTAGTCTGTTGACATCAACCAACGTGAAGACATTGTTGAGGAAGAACCATACTGGAACTTAGGCAACTTTGCATTGTCTCCTGGCTTCTGCCACATGTCCTCTATCTTATAGTAGGAAGGAACTGCACCACTATAGAGGAATTGACCACCATTTGTATGCTGCCATGTAGCATAATCCATAGCGTCACCGCCCAGAGAGAATGTCAATGTCATACCAAAATCGATAAACTTATAGCGCAAAGTATTTGTCAAACCACCTTCAATAGCTGGATCATGCTTGCCAACGATAGTCTTGTTAGCTTCAGCATACTTTGTTGTTGTTGCACCTGTTCCATCATTCTTATAATACAATTCCTGGCCAGTTTCAGGATCAACGCCAGCATATTCGTATGTATAGTAAGAATAGTATGGCTCACCTTCCTTATGGATTAATATTCCACTGATGATCTGATTCTGACCACCATAAAGCTTAGATACCTTGTTGCTATTATGAGCAAGGTTCAGAGTTGTAGTCCAGGTGAAATCCTTTGTGTTGAAGTTATTTGATGTAATAGTAACTTCATATCCGGTATTCTTCAACTCGCCAACATTCTGAGGAGAAGTGAGTGCATATTGAGAAGAGAAATATCCTGGTACAGCAGATACTGGCAAATCGAAAATCAAATCACTTGTAGTACGAGTATAGTAATCAAATGTCAAAGACAGACGATTCCAGAAATTCAAGTCGATACCGATATTCAGAGCCTTGTTCTTCTCCCACTTCAGGTTCTCGTTTGCGATACCTGAGATAGCAGAACCATTGGTGCCGTTATAGAAGAATCCCCACTTATACCATGATTTGTAACCATAGTAAACAGAAGGCTGAGTACCATTTACACCATAAGATACACGAATCTTACCATCTGTCAACACATCTTTGATAGGATCCATGAATTTCTCACTTGTAAATCTCCAAGAACCAGACAAAGACCAGAAGTCGCCCCATCTGTTTTCGCGAGCCAAGCGAGAACTACCATCACGACGATAGCTAACACCAAAGTAATACTTGTCAGCATAATTGTAATTAACACGGCCTAAGAATGATGTTAAGCGATAACCTTGCTTGTCTGTTTGAGTACTTGTGTTATTCGCATTTTCAAACTCATACTTATCGCCTGGATAAGAATCACCACTGAGATATGTCTGAGTATAGTGATAATCCTCTGTCTCAAAACCAAGCAGAGCATCTACGTTATGCTCGCCAAACGACTTGTTGTATGTAGCCTGTGTCTGGGTATTCAATGTGTTGATTTCATTGATAATACGCTGAGCAACGCCACCTGGTGCACCATCATTAGAGAAACGGTCCCAAAGAACAGTCTCTGTTGAGTTGATGTAATCGTATGAAACCTTCTCGCTTATCTTCAAGTTGTCCCATACGTTGTATGTCAACTGCATACTGTTCAAAGCACGGTTGATGACGTTCTTGTCAGAACTATGCTCCTGCTCGTAAAGTGGGTTTACGCCAAACATACCGCACTGTGTCAAGTTTCCTTCAGAATCATAAGGAACTGAAGATGGACTCTGGAAGAAAGCATAGTTTGCAATGGCACCAGCATATGAAGTACCTTCATTTACCAAACTCTGGTTCATCTTAGAGAACTGAGAATTTACTCGTAAGTTGAATTTTCCAAAGTCGTGACTTACACTAGCATTACCTGTAAAACGCTCTAACCCTTGTTTGTACAAGATACCTTCCTGTTTCATGTATGAAACCGAAGAATAGAACTTGGTCTTTTCGCTACCACCAGATACACTTACCTGATAGTTTGAATGAGAACCGGTGCGGAACAATAAGTCCTTCCAGTCAGTATAGCCATTTTCTGGTTCTGCTGCAAAGCGGTCAATTTGACCATTAGCAAAAGTTGTTGCAGCAGCAGCATCATAACCAGCATTGTATATTGCATAATTCTTCAAACCCGTATAAAGCAATTCACGACGATCGGCACCGCTCAACTGAGGACGGTAATCAACAGCCATGTTTGAGAAACCCCAATCGCTGCGGAACTCTACATTTGTCTTACCAGCCTTACCACTCTTTGTTGTAATGACAACCACACCATTGGCTGCACGGGAACCATAAAGTGAAGCAGCTGCGGCATCCTTAATCACAGTAATAGACTCAATATCGTTACTGTTCAGGGTAGCCAAAAGACTTGTACCTGCATCGTTATAACCGCTTCCAGGTTCACTGTTGAAAGCACTCGCATTACCAGCGTTCATTGGAGTACCATCGATTACATACAATGGTTCATTTCCAGCATTGATTGAACCCATACCACGTACACGAATGCTGCTAACAGCACCAGGAGCACTTGATGAACCTGATACAGAAACACCTGGAACCCCACCAGAAAGCTTATCGGTAAGTGATACCACTGGGATATCTTCCAAGCTTTGAGTGTTTAATGTTGAAGCAGAGCCAGTGAACGAAGACTTTTTGAAGTTACCATAACCAGTAACAACTACCTCATCCAAAGCCTTGTTGTCTGGATTCAACACAATCTTCAAGTTTGTACCTGCCTTAACTGTTTGAGAGTTCATACCAATGTATGAAATCTCCAACTTAGCCCCGGCAGGAGCGTTCAATGCGAAGTTACCATCAATATCGGTAACTGTACCTGTGTTTGTGCCCGCAACCTTGATAGAAGCACCGATAACTGGGCTTCCGTCCTCAGAAGAGGTCACGTGACCAGAGATTTGACTTTGTGCAAAAGCCATGCTCGTGCTAAGAGCAAGACCTGCAACTACTGTCATGAGTCTTTTTTCCATAAATCTCTCTCGTTTTAAATAAATGAATATATAATGTTTATTATTTCTTTCTCTCTACATTTTCTTATATGATCACTCACAAGGAGTTATCATCATCTTTTTGCCCCCTCCTCTTGCCCCGAGGTGGAGGGATTCATTCTTTATACCTTATATAATTATAGGGTTATAAGTCTAAAACTTACTTAATTTTAAAGAATATTTTTAATCGGGTGCAAAATTAAGCATTATTTAGGAAACCACCAAACTTTTTTCAGAAAAAGTTGCACTTTCTACTACATTTTGTTATAAATATCCGGTTTTTATGCACTTTTTCTTATAAAATGTAAAGAAACGGGCGACAGTTCATATAAAAACCGTCGCCCGTTCCATATTCTAGTTTTCGACAAATCCTCACATTTTCCGAAGGAGCTTAAAGAAAGTTTCCTTTATAGGGGAAAGTTTTTCGAGAAAAGTTTCCCCTATAAAGGAAATATCTTATGATTTTTCTTCCTTTATAAAGGAAAATGTTGTATCTTTGCACCCAGATTAACATAAAACGGAAGATATGGACAAGAGAATAGCAAAACTGCTGATAGCGGAGAACCAAAGGATGATTCAGAATGTGGAGATGGTGAAAAGAAACATCAGCTTCGAATCTCATTCTAACTATGTGCTGGTAGGACTAAGAAGAGCCGGTAAGTCTTACTTGCTATATCAGCGTGCCCAAGAGATGATAGCTCTGGGACATCTGCCAGAGGAAATCCTTTACTTCAATTTTGAGGACGACCGATTGGAAAATCTCCAGCTTTCCGACCTGGATGCCATCAAGCAGGCTTACGAGGAGATGTATGGGCATCAGCCGATCTTCATGCTCGACGAGATACAAATCATTGATGGGTGGGAGAAATTTGCACGTAGACTTGCTGACCAGAAATATAGAGTGTATATCACTGGTAGCAACGCCAAGATGCTGAGTAGCGAGATTTCTACTACGCTTGGTGGCAGATATATGGTGCAACCCGTCTTTCCTTTCTCCTTTCAGGAATACTTGACAGCCCAGCATTTCTCCTTGCCTGCGCAGTGGGAGTATCTGCAAAATTCTGACCTCAAGAGGGCTTTTCTTGAGTATTTTCATATTGGCGGTTTGCCAGAATTGGTGATTGTTGACAATCAGTTTAAGCGAGAGTGGTTGGGCAATCTATACAACAAGATTTACTTTGGAGATTTAATTACCAGATACGGTATTCGTAACCCTCTGGCGATGAAGACTTTGATACGCAAACTTTCTGAGAGCGTAAAGCAGCCACAGTCTTTTAACAGACTGGCTAATCTGGTTTCTACTGTGGCTGGAAAGGTAAAGCAAGAGACGATAGTGGACTATCTGAGATATATCAAGGACACTTGCCTGGTCTTCTCCATAGAAAACATTTGCGCAAAATTACAAGATAGAATGTCGAACCAGAAGTATTACTTTATAGATAATGGTTTTCTGAGTCTATTCCTCTTTGATCCAGAAACATCTCTCTTGGAGAATCTGGTAGCCATTCACCTGCATGAGAAGTATGGGGAAGACCTCTTCTATTATCATGATAATGTGGAGGTGGACTTTTGTCTCTTTGAGCATCAATGTGCTTTTCAAGTGTCGTATAGTATCAAGGATGCTGCTACTCGTGAGCGAGAATTGGGGGCTTTGAATGCTTATCAGAAGAGGTATCCAGGAAGTAGACTTTTTGTTATTACGATGGATGAAGAGGAGACGATAGAACTGGATGACTTGAAGATTGAAGTGATACCAGTATGGAAGTGGTTGCTTACCTCGTAGTTGTTGTTTGTTCCTCACTGGGGCGCCAAAGTCCGTCAGTGAGGATACTTAGATTTTAGCTTTCAGTCTCCAGCTCCTTTCCGAGAACAAAGAGCATATAGAGAGGAATATCCAGCATCTTGGAAACTTCGTTTCGCTCGTATGGCAGGAGACTGGTTCGGAGAGCCCATTTTGGTGCTTTTTAGTCTCTTTTACAAAAGAGACTCATAATCAAAGGATTACGTATGAAAAATCACATTTTTCGGGGGAATAATGTGGTTTTCCTACACATTTTTCGGGGGAATGTTGGAAAATGCTGTTTTTTAAGCATTTTTAAATTCTAGCTTTCAGTCTCCAGCTCCTTTCCGAGAACAAAGAGCATATAGAGAGGAATATTGAGCGTTTTAGCCTCGGCATTACGCTCGTATGGCAAGAGGCTGGTACGGATAGCCCATTTGGGAGAGTATTTCTCCACATAGAGCTTGAGGCTCTTGGCATTCATCGTAACGCCTGCTTTTACCTCTAATGGATAGACATCAAGGCCATCAGAGATGATAAAGTCCACTTCCGAGGTGGCAGAGGACGTCCAATAATAATTGGTTTGGAGGGTGTCAGAAAATTGCTGAAGCTCCTGACAGACAAATTGTTCTGTCAATGCGCCCTTAAATTCCTCAAAGATTCTGCTGCCGTCTAAGATAACCTTAGGCGACACTCCGCTCATGGCTCTCAGCAAGCCAACATCCAGCAGGAATACCTTGAATGATTTCAAATCAACATATGCGGATATTGGAACGTCTGGTTTGCTAACATTGTGGGTGCGGATAGTTTCGCCTGCGTCACATAGCCACATGATGGCATCCTCATATTCTCTTGCCCTGGCTCCTTCTCTTACCAAGCCGTAGACAAACTTTTTGTTTTCCTTGGCAAGTTGGGAGGTGATACTATTCCACACATATCTTATTTTCTCAACCATTTGATGAGGTGCATGTTTGGAGAAGTCTTTTTGGTATGCAGCAATCAGTTGTTTCTGAATTTTCTCTACCTTCGTAAAATCCTTGGTGTCAAGCCATTCGTTAACAACAGCAGGCATTCCTCCTACTATCATATATCTCTTGAGATAATCAATGAGTCGCGGTTCGAAAGCTTTTACGTTTCTGTTGCCTTGCTGTATATAGTCAACTAACATCTGCTCGCCATTGGCAAGAAGAAACTCCTTGAAAGTTAGAGGGTATAGATGCAGAAAGTCTGTTTTTCCAACAGGGAAAGATGTGCCTTCATGCAATGCTATGCCCAGCAGAGAGCCCGCACAACAAATGGCGTATTCGGGTGCTTCCTCACAAAAATACTTTAGTGATGTAAGGGCACGAGGCATTTCTTGCACTTCATCAAATACGATGAGTGTGGTTTGTGGTTTGATTGGCTTTCCATGATAGATGGATAGCTGCTCGATGATGAATTGGGGCGAAAGGTCGCCCGCAAAGATGCTTTCCAACCTGTCTTTTTGCTCAAAGTTGATATAGCAAACATCTTTGAAATACTTTTTGCCGAATTCTCTTAACAACCAGGTTTTGCCTACCTGTCTTGCTCCTTCTAAGACAAGCGGTTTCCGATGGGTGCTCTCTTTCCATTTTAACAATTGGTGAATTAGAAGTCTTTCCATACGCTTTTATTTGTTTTTTGCAAAAGTACTAAAAATCATGGTATTAAGCAAGAAAAATCACATATTTCGAAGGAGTTTTAAATATATTTATCACATTTTGCAAAGGAGTTTCATGTTAAATACTCACATTTTTCGAAGGAGTTTTGCGGCAATCTCTCACATTTTCCTAAGGACTTTTTGCCCAATCTCTCACATTTTTCGAAGGAGTTTGGCTGAGTTTGATGAATAGAGAGCTACTTTCAAAAACACTCTTCACTCTTCACAAATACAGCATAACCAACTGTATATAAGAAGATTGCGCGTGTGAAGAGCAACAAGGCGCTCTTCACCACTCTTCACCACTCTTCACCCTGTATTTTTTGAGACTCCGAGATCATTCCTTACTCCCTGCTTCAGCCATCATTGAAGACCAGCATTAGTCACCATTGATGGCTGAGCTTCGTGATAAGTAAGCGGCTCAGCGTTTATCCTCTTACATAAGGTGAAGAGTGGTGAAGAGTTGTGAAGAGTGCCCTATTACTCTTCACCTCTCGCAACCCCTGTGTTTATCGGGGTTTCAGACGATTTGGTGAAGAGTGAAGAGTAAAATAGAGAGTAGGATTTTTACCAGCAAAACGGCTCTGGCAGCAAACCATATTCCAAATCACAGATGGCAGCTCTGAAGAATTCTTCCTCCCGACGTATCGTTTCGTGCCTGGCAATGGCACAAAATTGCCCTGCCAAAGGGCAATATCTTGCCGTAACCAGGCAATAAACGAAAGGAGGCTACTTGCCGGCTGGACTATAACCCCAGATCTTCCATCAAAGTCTGGTTTGCTTCGAACAAGTCGGAATCAAAAAGGCTTTTTATATAGATAAAGGTGGTTGAAGATTTGGTATGTCCCAAAGCCTTGCTTATCAAGCTGATGTCCAGATGATGAAGATAAGCTATGCTTGCCCACGAATGACGAACCACGTAAGAGGATAAGGGTTGAGCCAGCCCCAACATCTTAGACAATTGATGCAGATTGTAGTTGTACTGGCGCAATCGAGCCGTATATTGACGATGCTGTCGGGCAGAAACAGATGGTGAGGAAACAGATGGTGAGGAAACAGTATCTTCCACCTTGTCTGAAAGTATCGGAAAGACAAATTCTGAGTCTCTTTGTTCATATCGCATGATGATTTCAAGCATCGCAGGCAATAGTGCTACCTGTATCTGCTGTCCAGTCTTATGCCGGGCATAATAAATACATCCGTTTCTCAGTTGGCTTTTCTTGAGATAGGCAATATCAACAAAAGGCATTCCCATCGCATAAAAAGAAAACAGGAAGATGTCACGAGCGAAGGAAAGAGAACCTCCAGGCTGTAGCGGCAAGGCTTTGAGCTGCAGAATTTCTGATTGTGAGATACAACGTTTCTCGGTCTTGGTCCTCCCCGTAAACACTTTACTGAATGGAGCAGCATTGAGAATCGGCAATGCTCTATGATGCATAGCCCGCAAAGCCCGCATATAAGCAGAACATGTGTTCAGGCAGATATTGCGCCCCAGCAGCCATCGCTGATAGCTATCCAGCTTTTCTGCCGTCATATCAGAAAAAAGCCAGTTGTCACTACCAATGAACTTTGTAAAGGAACGGGCTGCAGTAAGGTAATTACCCGCAACTTTAAAGCGTCCTTGCTGTTTTGCCCTCTCCACTTCACCTTTCACGAAGTCCCATCCAGGAATCTCCAACACAGCCTGCTCATCTGCGTGATTCGCAGAATCAGAAATCTTACCCTCACTCTTACTTCTTCCGAAACCGAATTCTAACTTGAAATATGCCATAACTTAAATGTTTAAATGATTAAAAATAAAGATTTTACGAAAATATACCCAAAGGTATGATATATCAATTAATTCCAATAGCTTTATAGTGACAAATCGCCGTTTTTCTCCGTAAATCTCCACCTCGGGGCAAGAGGAGGGGGCAAAAAGATGATGATAACTCCTTGTGAGTGATCATATAAGAAAATGTAGAGAGAAAGAAATAATAAACATTATATATTCATTTATTTAAAACGAGAGAGATTTATGGAAAAAAGACTCATGACAGTAGTTGCAGGTCTTGCTCTTAGCACGAGCATGGCTTTTGCACAAAGTCAAATCTCTGGTCACGTGACCTCTTCTGAGGACGGAAGCCCAGTTATTGGTGCTTCTATCAAGGTTGCAGGCACTAACACAGGTACAGTTACCGACATTGATGGTAACTTCTCATTGAACGCTCCTGCCGGAGCTAAGCTGGAAATCACATACATCGGTATGAATCCTGCTCATGTTAAGGCAGGCAATAACATGAAGATTGTTCTTGATCCAGACGAGCATAGCCTTGATGAGGTGATGGTCGTAGCCTTCGGTACTCAGAAGCGTTCAGCTTTCACGGGATCTGCTGCGGTAGTAGGTGCTGGCGAAATTGGTAAGGCTCAGGTTTCTAACCCAGTTGAGTCTTTGAAGGGTAAGGTTGCCGGTGTACAGATGACTCAGGTTTCTGGTCGTCCAGGCGAGAGCTCAAAGATTCGTATTCGTGGTATCGGTACTATCAATGCTAGTACAGACCCATTGATTGTTGTTGATGGTGTGCCTTATGACGGTGATATGAACACTATCAACCCAGACGATGTAGAGAGCCTTACTGTATTGAAGGATGCTGCTTCTTCTGCTCTTTATGGTGCACGTGGTGCCAATGGTGTTGTGATGATTACAACCAAGACTGGTAAGACAGGTTCTTCTTCTATTACATTCGATGCTAAGTGGGGTTCTAACTCTCGCGCAGTGCCAGATTACAAGTATATCAACAATGCTGCTGGTTACTACGAGACTTGGTACACTGCATTGAACAATTATGCTTTGAATACTTTGAAGTATGATGCAAATAATGCAAACCTTTGGGCTAACAAGAACCTGACTGCAGACAATGCTTTCGGTTTGGGCATGAGCGTATTCCAGGCTCCTGCAGGTGAGGTGCTGATTGGTACCAACGGTAAGTTGAACCCTAATGCTACTATGGGTCGTGTAGTATCTAATAATGGTCAGCAGTATTATGTTACAGCTGATGATTGGGTAGATGCCATGTTCCGTAACAGCCTCCGCCAGGAGTATAACATCTCTGCACAGGGTGCTAATGAGAAGGGTAACTTCATGCTCTCTTTCAACTACTTGAACAATGAGGGTATTACCTTCGGTTCTGGTTTCGAGCGTTATTCTGCTCGTTTGAAGTCAGAGTACAAAATCAAGGATTGGTTGAAGGTTGGTGCTAATGTCAACTTCGCTCACTATGCCAACAATCAGTCTGGTGTGGGTGATGAGGGCTCATCTGGTTCATCTGGCAACGTGTTCACATTCGTAGCAATGGCTCCTATCTATCCTCTTTATATCCGCGACGCTCAGGGCAACATCATGATGCACGAGGCTAGTGGTACAAAGTTGTATGACTATGGTGATGCTTCTATCAATGGTCAGAAGCGCGCTTATATTGCACAGTCTAACCCTCTTGCTGCTAATCAGCTTGACAAGTATAAGATAGAAGGAAACAACTTCAACATGCAGGGTACCGTTGAGGTTCGCTTGCCTTTGGATGTTACCTTCACATCTATCAACAATGCTTATGTTGATGAGTATCGTAGAACAAGTACAACCAACCCTTACTTCGGTCAGTATGCATCATCTAATGGTATGGTTTACAAGTATCATGAAAGATACTTCAACTATAACCTGCAGCAGCGTTTGAACTGGGCTCATGAGTTCGGTGAGCACTCTGTAGCTTTGATGCTCGGTCATGAGTACTACAACCAGAGCTATGCTTACCTCTATGGTAGCAAGAGCAATCAGTATAGCCCTTCTAACGATGAGTTGGCTGGTGCTGTGTTGTTGAAGAATACTAACTCCTATACCCGTGAGTATAACAACGAGGGTTACTTCGGTCGTGTACAGTACGACTACAATGACCGCTATTTCTTCGATGCATCTCTCCGTCGCGATGCTTCTTCACGCTTCGCAAAGGAGAACCGTTGGGGTACCTTCTATTCTTTGGGTGCTTCTTGGGTAATCAACAAGGAGAAGTTCTTCAATGTAGATTGGGTTGATGACTTGAAGCTGAAGGTAAGCTATGGTCAGGTAGGTAACGACAATATCGAGAGTCTTTCTTTGGGTTACTACCACTATTCTACCAACTACGATATCGTGAACTCTAATGGTTCTGTATCTCTGGTTCCTGTAGGCCGTTATGGTAACAGAAAGATTACCTGGGAGACAACTGGTGAGTTCAACGTTGGTGTTGACTTCGGATTGTTCAAGAACCGTTTGAGCGGTACTTTCGAGTTCTATTCTCGTAAGACTTCAGATATGCTCTTCAACTTCTCATTGCCACAGTCATTCGGTTACACCGGTTATTATGACAACGTGGGTGATATGATCAACAATGGTCTTGAGTTGACCTTGAACGGTGACATCATCCGTACAAGAGACTTCGTTTGGAGTGCCAATATGAATATCACTTACAACCACAACTACGTAAGCTATTTGCCAGATGCAAAGAAGACTTTGACTGTTGATGGTGTTCAGGGATATACTAACGGTGGTTACTTCATCGGTGAGGGTGAGCCTATGTACACTTACTACCTCCACAAGTATGCTGGTGTAGATCATGAGACAGGTGAGGCTCTCTATTACAAGAATGTGAAGGATGAGAATGGTAATGTTACTGGTCAGACCACAACCAAGAACTCTTCAGAGTCTGATTACTACTTGTGTGGTACAGCTTTGGCAGACGTATTCGGTGGTTTCGGAACAAGCGTTTCTTACAAGGGCTTCGACTTCTCTGTAGATTTCATGTATCAGATCGGTGGTCAGATTTACGATAACGACTATGCTAGTGCAATGAGCGCAAGCGGTAAGTCTATGCGTGGTATGGCTCTCCACGAGGATATCCTGAAGGCTTGGACTCCTGAGAACAAGAACAGCAATATCCCACGTCTGCAGTATGGTGATACATACATGGCTTCTCAGTCAGACCGTTTCTTGACAAACGCTTCTTACTTGAGTCTCCAGAACATTAACTTGGGTTATACCTTCCCTAAGGCATGGATCAGCAAGCTCAACTTGAGCAACTTGCGCATCTACGCTCAGGCTAACAACGTATGGGTATGGTCAAAGCGTCAGGGTCTCGACCCACGTACCAGCTTGACAGCTGCCAACGCTTCTTATTATCCAGGCGTACGTACCATCACTGGTGGTATCACACTTACATTCTAAACTTATATAATATAGGAATACAATTATGATTAAGATAAAGATTTCAATCTTAGGTGTAGGTTTGGCCTTTGCAAGTCTTACTACATTCACTGGATGTATCGACGAGACCCAGCCTACCGATATTGCAACATCTGAGCAGGTTAGCCAGTCTGCTGCAGCCGTAGAAGGATTGGTGATGGCAATGCCAGCGTTCTTCAACAACTTGAACGAGACATTCTATACACCAAACAACTACCACTTCAACTTCGGTTACGGATCAATGATCCGTATCCGTGCCACATTGACTGAGCCTTTCGTAACACCAGGCTCTGGTTATGACTGGTTTGCGCCATGGGCAGAGAATGAGGGTATCAACCAGGATGCAGCCCGTTCAAACTTCGTCTGGACATACTACTACAAGTTCATCCAGACAGCCAATAACGTTCTCTCTACTATCAATGAGGAGACTGCTACTGATGAGCAGAAGGGTTACATTGCAGCTGCCAAGGCTTTCCGTGCGCTCGCTTATCTCGACCTCGGTCGTATGTACGAGTACTTGCCAACAGATGTTACAAAGGGTGTAAATGCCGATGGTAATGATGTTACTGGCTTGACTGTGCCTATCGTGAAGGAGGGTATGGCTGAGGCTGATGCACGTAACAATCCTCGTGTGAAGAAGGAGGACTTGATCAAATTCATCAAGGAGGATTTGGAGTATGCTGAGCAGAACATCGGTAAGCTCACAAAGACAGAGAAGACTTTGCCTCACTTGGACTGCGTATATGGTCTGGAGGCTCGTCTCTATATGTGGGAAGGCGATTATGCCAAGGCTCAGGCTGCAGCAGATAATGCTATCAAGGCTTCTTCTGTACAGCCTATGACTCAGGCTCAGTGCCTGAACACCACTACAGGTTTCAACAACCTGGCAGACTTCATGTGGGGCTCTCAGCAGACATCAGAGGATGTTGTAGTTTCTACAGGTATCGTCAACTGGATATCATTTATGTGTAACGAGCAGACCTTCGGTTATTGCGGTGCAGGTACTGGTGACTATATCAGAATTGATACATTGGCTTATAATCGTCTGAATGATACCGACTTCCGTAAGTTGGAGTGGGTAGCACCAGCGGGTTCTCCAATCGCAAACAAGGTTTCATTTGTCAATAAGACTTATGGTGCTTCAATGCCTCCTATGGCATCTGTCAAGTTCCGTCCTAACCAGGGTGAGATGGATGCTCCATCTGTTGCAGCTGCTACAGCATTCCCTGTAATGCGTGTTGAGGAGATGTACTACATCCGCATGGAGGCAGCTGCACAGCAGGATGCAGCAAAGGGTAAGGAACTCTTGGAGTTGTTCATGAAGACTCGTGACCCTAAATATACTTGCAAGGCAACAAGCAAGGAGGATATCATCAAGGAAATCTACTTCCAGAAGTGTATCGACCTTTGGGGTGAGGGTATCACATTCTTCGATATGAAGCGTTTGAACTACTCTTTGACTCGTGGTTATCATGGCACAAACCATTCTGTAGGTGCTCGCATCAATACAAATGGCCGCCCTGCTACAACCAACTTCCTTTTCTATCGTACAGAGGCAGAGAACAATACAGCTCTTAAGGGATGGAACAACCCAGACCCATCTGGCAAGTATCCACTTTGGACAGAGTAATAACACGAATCGTTATATAAAAGATTAAAAAAGTTATGAACAAGTTTTTTAAATATACATTTATAGCACTGCTCGGTGTTCTTACCCTCGGTTTGAGCTCTTGTACAGATGAATATGAATATACTCCAACTTCTAAGACAGAGTTGGGTGGTAATGCTTTCCTGGTAAGTGAAGGCTCTACAGCTAAATCTTTCTTGCCAACTGCAGAGCAGAGCTTTACATTCAAGGTGTCTCGTGTAGATTCTACAGAGGCTCAGACAGTAGGTCTGTCTAGTAGCAATGAGAAGTTTACCGTTCCTGCAACCGTTTCATTTGCTGCTGGTCAGAAGACTGCAGAGGTAAAGGTTTCTTTTGATATCGCAACAGGTACATCAGAGAAAACTCGTATCGCCATCACTGATGCAGAGAAGTATTACTATGCTGCAACCGTACTTGATTATACCATCACCCGTTATCAGTCTTACACTGGTACATACGTAGCTAATGGTCTTGGTTTCCAAATCCAGACTCCTTGCTATATGATTGGTGCTGGTAAGTTTATGGTTCCTGCTGATCCTGCGAACGGATATGAGTATGATATAGTATTCTCTATCGATAAGGACAATAATGTAATCGTAGCTCCACAGCCAGCTTGGAATCATCCTTCTTATGGCGCAGTTTATGTAATCGGTAACGCCGAAGGTGATGCTGCTGCTGATGGCTCTGGTTCTGGTGTTGCTGGTACTTATGATCCTGAAACTGGCGTGGTAACTATGGCTATGTATAATTTCATACCTAATACCGGTTCTTTCGGAACATTTGACGATGTCTTTGTATTTGACGAGAAGCCAGCTCTTTAAAATAATATAACAAGAAAGCCGGATGGGGCAGTACCCATCTGGCTTTTTTCATTTTTTTTGCCTATGAAAAGATATTTTACTTTAGCTTTAGTAGCGTCTCTCTTTCTCTGCGGTGTTGAGGCCAGAGAGAGAACGATGGATGAGAAGCAAGCCATTGCTTCTTCTGTGTTGACAATGCAGTCACAGACTCGTGGTAAGGCAGAACTGACGCTCAGGCTCTTGCAGGCTTCTGATACCTATACAGTATTGGGAGACGATAGCCGCTTTGTAGTAGTAAGCAATGATGATGCTTTCGATGCCGTGATCGGTTATGCAGACTCTCCTTTCGATGCTTCTGCCAATAGTTCTCTGGCATGGTATCTTCGTGCTGCATCTGAATCCATGAAGGCTGATTTGCAGAAAGGCTCTGCCGTAACAAGAGCTTTGGTGATTCCTTCGGGCGATTTCAAGGAGGCGGTAGAACCTCTCTGCAAGACGCTCTGGGCGCAGGACAAACCATTCAATAATCTTTGTCCTACCAATTCTAAAAACAAGGCTTATCCTTCGGGATGCGTGGCTACGGCTTTATCCCAAATCATGTATTATCACAAGTATCCTGTAAGGGGAAAGGGCAGTCATCAGTATAGCTTTACCCCAGCCGTGGGAGATGGTAGATTGCTGAGTTGTGATTTCGCAAACACCACTTTCGACTGGGAAAATATGCTGGAAGATTATGCAAGCCATAAAGATTATACGGAGGAGCAGGGAAAAGCCGTGGCAACCCTGATGGCTGCTGTAGGTGTTTCCGTAGATATGCAATATACAGAGTCTGGCTCTGGTGCCATGTCAAGGGAAGCACGTTATGGTTTGATCAATTACTTCTGCTATAATGAGAATATCAACTGGCTGAACCGTTCTTTCTATTCGGCTGCCGAATGGATGAAGTATATCTATACGGAATTGAATCAGAACCGTCCTATCTATTATACGGGTGATGATGAAAGAAATGGCGGTCATGCCTTCGTGCTTGATGGATATGACACGCAGGGCATGGTTCACATCAACTGGGGATGGGGACCAAAAGGCGGAAATGGTTACTTCGACATAGCTCTCCTGAATCCTACAGGATTTCAGTTCAGCGAAGGTCAGGATATGCTGATAGGCATTTCTCCTACTACCTGTCTGCAATATGAATCCCGTTTTTATGCTGATGAAGGATTGAAAGCCAGCAAGGTGGCTTCCTTGCTGAATGTGCAGCCGGGTAAGATCTATAATCAGACGGGTGATAACATCTCTGGTGATATCGCTGTGATTCTGGAATCTTCTGATGGTGTAAGGAATGTAATTCAATCAGCTCATGTAGATAAGGCGATTACCTATTATTATGTGAATAGCGGTAGTGATGCTGTGAAAGTTGGAGGTGTACTGAAATTGCCTTCTACCTTGAAGGATGGTGATTACAGAGTGTATATTGCCTCTAAGTGTGACAAGGATACTGACTGGCGTCTGATTCGTACTCCAGAGGGAACTGCCAACAGTTATATGCTTACCATAGCTGATGGCAAACTGGCTTCTGTAGGCGAGGGCATTGCGGATGATTCGTGGACAACTACCGGCATTACTCCTATACATGCTATTCCAGCCAAGTATCGTTCTGCCAAGACATTCAACATCAATGGTCAGCAGGTTGATTCCAGCTATCACGGTATCGTTATCAAGGATGGAAAGAAAGTGATGCAATAGGTCTTTAAGAAAAATGATGCATAGGTCTTTTCAAGAGATACGTCATACAATACATATATAATAAGGTGTATCCTTCTTGCCCCATATATCGGGCAAGCGGGGATACACCTTTTTCTTTTTATCTCCCTCACCCTCAAACATTTTCCAATAATTCCTTGCATCTTTCAGAAGAAAAACGTATCTTTGCAGCACGAAAGTTGAATTATTAAAATAAGGAGGTAGAATATGGATTTATTTGATAGCAAAAGACAAGAAAGATTAGAGGCTGCAAGAAAGGCTTCTACTGCCAGTAAAGAAGCTGCACGTGCCTTTTTAATTAGGGCAGGAATTCTTTTACCTAATGGTGAAGTTGCACCACATTTGAGATAACGGTATGGATAAGTCTTTATATTCAAGGCGCTCCAACCTAGTAATTGGATTTCATGGTTGCGACAAAACTGTTGTTGATGCCGTAGTTGCTGGAAAGACCGATCTTCTTTCCAGCACTAATGACTATGACTGGTTAGGTAATGGCATTTACTTTTGGGAGAATAATGAGGAACGAGCTTGGCAATGGGCTAAAGATTTAGCAAAAAGAAAGAACTCACAAATCAAAGAGCCTGCAGTTGTTGGTGCAATTATTGACTTGGGATATTGCTTTGACTTAACAGATAGCACATATCTTCAGGAATTGAAGGCTGCTTATGAGGCTATGGTTACTGTTTATAAAGAATCAGGGATTGAATTACCGAAGAATACATCTATCGGAAATTCTACAGATTTGTTGATTAGAAAATTGGATTGTGCTGTTGTACAAACAGCTTTAACATACAATCAGGATGCCAATGCCCATCCTTACGATTCTGTAAAAGGTGTATTTTGGGAAGGACAGGAACTATATCCTAATGCAGGATTCAGAGAAAAGAATCATATTCAGATTTGTGTCTGCAATCCAAATTGCATCAAGGGTTATTTTCTTCCTAGAGGTATCAATCAAGATTATCCTAACCCATAATATAAAAAGGTGTATCCTTCTTGCCCCATACATCGGGCAAGCGAGGACACACCTTTTCCTTTTGATAGTATCTTGTTTTTGCTGATAGATATTCGATATTCCTTGTTTCCGCTTTTATTGGATTTCCATCTTCGAGAAGGTCTGGAAGTATTTCAGGCAGGTGTTGCGCCATTCCTTGGCGTTTTCCAACTGTACATTGAGTAATGAATCGGTATGTTGCCATTCCTGTTCATGCCCCTTCATATACTGTTTGGCTGAGGTGTGCCAGAAGTCGCGATATACTTCAACCATCGCTACACCCATGTTGTACTTCATGCAGAGTTCCTGCCAGAGGGTGCTTCCTGATTTCATCTTGTAATCCCAAGCTACATGATGGAACCATAGGAGATATTCTTCAGGGCAAGTCTCGATGTTGTCATACAGACTGCGATATGGCTCCGGATACTGACCTACGGCATCTGTACCTTTGGATGAGCGGTCGAAACCGATCCCCTTGGCATCTGCCTTGTGATAATAAACCGGGCACCATTCCAGAGGATAACTTGCGATGAAACCATCCGGTTCCGGACCGTAGTGGTGATCGAACTTGAAGATATGGTGTAAGCCCAATGGCATCATATAGTTGACGCAAGCCTCACGTGAGGTCATCATCATCATCTCCACAGGTTTGGTGAACTTCTCGTCCTGGTTCTCATAGGTCTGTACGAGCCATTCATGAGCAATCTCTTCGGCTGTAAGCGAAGGATTCCATGCCAATCGGCCAAAAGCATACCAGTTTGCCTGTGAGAAAGGATGACCACACCAGTTGGCATCATCACCGATATTGGCTACACCTGAGATTCCAACCAGTTTGTTTGGATTGACAAAGCCAAAGAATTCCTTCCACATAGGAGCGAGATAGGTGAGGTGTTTAGACTGTCCGAGATATTCCTGGGTAATCTGAAGTTCTGCTATCTGAGGTGTCTGTCTGATGTTGTCGAAGATAGGAGCGTATGGTTCACGAGGCTGGAAGTCGAGCGGACCATTCTTTGACTGGAGAATTACATTGTCACGGAACTTTCCATCCATCCCTTTGAATTCGCTGACAGCTTGCTTTACACGGTCTTCTCCCTTATGGTTAGCACCATATACAAAGCTTCGCCACATGATAATGCCACCGTATGGCTTCACGGCATCGGCAAGCATGTTGGCTCCCTCGGCATGAGTGCGGTGGTAATCGCCAGGACCAGGTTGTCCTTCAGAATTAGCTTTTACTAGGAATCCGCCAAAGTCTGGAATGGCAGCATAAATCTCCTTTGCTTTCTTCTTCCACCACTGTTGTACCTTTTTATCCAATGGGTCTGCAGTCTTGGTATAGCCCAATGCCATAGGAGAAGCAAAGTTGATGCTGAGATACACTCGGATGCCGTATGGACGCAGGATGTTGGCGATGACCTTCACCTTATTAATATATTCTGCCGTCATCATCTTTGGCGATGCATTTACATTGTTCAGTACACTTCCGTTGATGCCGAGCGATGCGTTGGCACGGGCATAGGTGATGAGACGGTCGTGAAGACTCTTGCTGATGCTGCCACCCTTGCCGTTTTTGCCGAGTTTGATTTCTTCCCATTTGAAGATGCTCTTGCCGGCATAGCCACGTTCGATGCTGCCATCGAGATTATCCCAATGGTTGAGGATGCGGAGACCCACTTGTGGCTTCTCGGTTTCATCTATAGCTTTGCTGAAGTTCTGTTGATTGCCGCTACCTGTGTTGTAGGCATCGGTGTTCTGAAGTCGAATCAGCTCGTAGGCACCATAGAGCAAACCGATAGGATTGCTGGCGGTGATGGTTGCTTCGTATTGAATGTTGTCGCCTTGCTGTGCAGGACGGGCATAGAGGTTATAGCCCTCGCCAAGATTCAGAGCCTTGTCTATCTTTAGCTCAACATTCTTGCCGCGCCAGTTGTTTTCCAACTCCTGCTTGGCAATCTTGGCTGTTGCATCATCGGGCAACTGTGAGATGACTTGGCATGAGTTGGCATACTGCTTTCCTAGCCATAACTGTGAGCCATCACTCTGTGCAGAAACATGGAGTGATGTAAGTACCGTAAATAAAAAAATAAGGTATTTCTTCATATCTTTGCAGATCGTTAGTTTGTATTATTATTGTTTCTGCTGCAAAGATACGAAAAAATACCTTATTTTCTTTTATTTGTTGTTTATTTCTCATTTCTCTTTGTTTCAGCATATTCACTTGGTGACATGCCATAGTGTTTCTTGAACACAGTAGAGAAGTGAGTCTGGTTGCAAAATCCTACGGAATAAGCTATTTGCGTGATGTTGATCTGCCCTTCTTCAATAAGACGTGCAGCTTGTTCTAATCGTAAGTTACGGATGAATTCACCGGCAGAGACACCTGCTATTTCTTTCAGCTTACGGTGCAGTTGGGCACGGCTGATGCCTACATCTTCTGTCAGTTTCTCAACGTTGAGGTCAGGGTCGGCGAGGTGCTCGTTCATATATTTCATCACTCTTTCCATGAGAGCGTCGTTATTGCCCTTTACCTTTATCTGCTCAATCTTCGCTTTCTGTCCCTGCGCACCGCTGTATTTGCCACGGATGCGTCGGACATTGTCAACCAGATTGTCTATGAGAATATGAAGCTCTTCCATATTGAAAGGTTTAGCCAGGAAGGCATCGGCACCTTTGCGCAATCCCTCTAGTCGATTCTCTACCTCGCTCTTGGAGGTGAGCAGGATGACTGGAATATCGCTTACGTTAGAGTTGCCTTTAATCTTCTTGAGCATGGTAACACCATCCATTTCCGGCATCATCACATCGCTTATCACGAGATCATATTTGCCGGTGAGCAACATCTTGAGACCTTCCTTGCCGTTGCTGGCATGTTCAAATCGGTACCAGTCGCTCAGTTCGGTCTTGATATAATGTGCAATCTCAGCATCGTCATCTACTATCAGGATGTTGAAATTGCGGTTGGCTTGCGTTCTTTTACCGGTGGATTCGATGCTTCTGTCCTCTTCCTCGTTGAGAATCTCTTCTGGCTTCAGATGTTCCTTGCCCAGCGGAATGGTTACCTCGAAGCAAGAACCCTTGATGCCATCGTTGCGGTTGTATGCCTTGATCTTGCCTCCGTGCATCTCTACGAATGCCTTGCAGAGGTTCAGTCCTATGCCGGTGCCTTCGATGTGAAGGTCGCTGCTGTTGTTGCCCTGGTAGAACCGGTCAAAGAGTCGGTCGGTCTTCTCTTCCTTCAGTCCGATGCCGGTATCCTGTACCTTGATGATGGCATTCTTCTCGTCCTTGCCCATGATGAGGGTGATGGTGCCGCCATTGAAGGTATACTTCATGGCGTTGGAGAGCAGGTTGGAAATCACCTTGTCGAAGTTGATGCGGTCTATCCATACAGGCAACTTGCCATTGGCATCGTTGAGGCTCGCATCTTCCTGGAGCGAGAGTGCGATGTTGCGCTCTTCTGCATTGAAACGGTAGAGCGATATGATGCCGTTCAGGAATTCCCTGAGCTGGGTTTTCTGACAGTGCAGATGCATCTGGTTTTTGTCTATCTTTCGCTCGTCGAGTATCTGGTTTACCAGAAGCAGCAGGCGTTGGGCATTGCGGTCGATGGTATCGATATCCTGTTTGCTTTCGGCATCCGTGATTCTTGTCTTCAGCTTGTTGAGAGGTCCCATAATCAATGTCAGCGGTGAACGGATATCGTGGGTGGCATTGATGAGGAACTGCATCTTGGTTTCTTCCAGGTCTTCCTTGCGATGACGCTCATACCGGTAGATGATGTACAGGATGATGCCTGCTGCTGCCAGGAAATAGAGGAGGAATGCCCAGGTGGAAGCATACCAAGGGTCGCACACCTTGATGTGGATGATGGTTGACTTCTTGGAGAAGTTGCCATTGCTCATGGCTCTTACCTCCAGGGTGTAGCTGCCCGGTTTCAACTTGTTGAATGATACAGCGTTGGAGCCTTCGTTGGTGCTGTTCCATTTTCCCTCGTTGATACGATATTGGAAGCTGATGTTGTCGGTGTTCCTGTAGTTGAGCAGCGAGAACTCCAGCGTGAACGAATTCTCCTCGTATGGTATAGTGAACTCATCCGTCAGACAGTTGATTGGCTTGCCGTCGATGATAAAGTTGGTGAGGTGTACATTTCCCAGTTCCATCTTCTTGGCTCTCACTCTTTCCGGGTAGAAGGTGGTGATGCCGTCACTTGTTCCGAAGGCGATGAGGTCGCTGGCGGTATGCATGGAGGAACCCAGCACGTATTCACGGGTGGTGAGTCCGTTGCCATTGATGTGCCCGATAAACTGTCTGTTCTTCTGGTCATACTGCCAGATGCCCATGGTGGTGCTTATCCACAAGTCGCCCTGATGGTCTTTGATGATGCTGCACACCTGCTTTCCCTTCAGAACTTCGGCGTGAGGGAGAGCAAGGGTCTTGTTGTTCTTTCGGTCGAAAAGATAGAGTCCTTCTTCCGTTCCGATAATCATATTGCCGTTCTTTCCTTCGCAGATGCCATTCGCCTGTCTGTCTTTCAGAATGTTATTCCATCCGAAGTCCTTGAAGCTGAGTGTCTTCGTGTTGAGGCAGGAAACGCCATTTGAAGTACCTATCCACAGATGACCGGTATGGTCGAATGCCATGCTGCGCACCCAGTCGTTGCAGAGGAATCCCTTGTTTCCCCTCTGTCGCATATTGAGTACGGTAACCTTTCCGCTTTCCACATTATATATATATAGGCCCTTGCTATATACAGAGATATAGAGATTGCCCTGGTTGTCATCTGTCATGCAGTAGATACCTGCGCTGGTAAAGGTGAGCTTTTCCTGATAGGCTCCCGTATGCGGATTGTAGCTGTAGAGCGCACTTCCGTTGCTGATCCAGTATGCACCCCGGCGGTCTTTGTAGATGATGCAGGTGCCTGCTGGCGAGGTAGGGTGGGCGATAATCTTTCCTGAAGCATCAAAACAGAATACGCCACTGTTTTGCACCGTACACCATGTTTCGCCATTCTCGCCAGGGGCGATGGAAGAAACGCTGCTGCCGATGATGTAGTTCTGTGCCGAGAAACTCCAGCTGCTGAAGGCTTGCTGGCGCTGGTTGAGCAGATAGAGACCTTTCTTGTAACAGCCTATCCAGAGGTTGTTGTCCTTGTCTTCGATGATATCGTTGACGAAGGCGGTGGAAAGATTGAAATTGCTGTTGCTGTTTTCCAGCTGTTCCACCTTGTTGCTTCCCTTCTTGATGATCAGGGCTCCATGTTCAGATGTGCTGATATAGAGGTTGCCCTCGTGGTCGAAGGTGGCATTGTTGATGGTTACATGATTCTTGAAAGTACCCAGGTCGTAACCGGCATCGGCTATACGCCCCGTTCGATAGTCATAGTAGATGATGCCATACATGCAGACGATGAGCATGGCTTGCGGGCGATGCTGGATGAATGCCACAGGGGCTCCGTATGGCGATTTGAAGTCTTTGCGCTGCACCTTGCCTTGCTTCTCGATGAATCGGGTGAAGGTTGACAGGTGACTGCTCTGCCAGAGATAGTGGTGCTTGTCTTCGTAGATATGGGTGAAGAATACATCCGAGTCGCGCTCGGCGTATGCTCTTTCCCATCTGATGGTGAATCTGTTGTTTGCCGTTTTCTCTATGCCGTTGTTCTTCACGGAGTAGAGACCGTAACCTGCAGTGCCCAGCAGGATATCGCCGCGATGGCTTTCTACCATCGAATAGATGCGTGGCTTTCTGCCATCAGGAAACTGGAGACGGGAGAAATTGTTCGTCTCATAATTATAGCGCATCAATCCCTTGGCGCAACCAATCCAGAGGTTACCTTTCTTATCTACCAGAAGGTCGGAGATAATATTGTCGGTGATGGAGGTTGTGTCTTCTTCGTTGTGCAGATAGTTGGTAAAGCGGTAGCCGTCGAACTTGCTGAGTCCGTATTCCGTGCCCACCCAGATATAGCCATACTTGTCTTGCACAATACAGTTGATAAGCGAACTGGATAGCTTGCCCGAAGTGAAGAGTTCACCACTGTCGGCCCATACCATAAGCGATAGGGCGATAGCGAAGAGTGCCGTGAGGCAATGTCTGATATGCTTCATATTTTTTGTCCGTTTCTTATTTAAATAGGTTATTATGGCTGCAAAAGTAACAAAAAACAATGGAAGAAACAAATTCTAATGTAACAATATGTTTCGTTTCTTTTTGTTTCTTTATCTTTTTGTGCCATTTTTGTGGGTATGAAACAAATAGAAAAGTAATGGTAACTATAAAATACCTGTTATTTCATAACTTATTAGTAAATTTGCATCGTCAACAACAATAGAAACATTAAAAGCATCATAATAACAATGAATAAACAAGCAATAAAAATCTTATCTTTGGCACTCGTGTTGGCAGCGTCAAGTTCTGTAGCTTTTGCCCAGAAGGTATGGAAAGGCTCTTGGGCTACAGCTGTGGAATGGACTGGCAAAGGAGATATGCCTAAGGAAAGCTTGAGCAACCGCTCTTGCCGACAGGTGGTTCATGTATCCTTTGGCGGACAGGAACTCAGAGTGAAGCTCAGCAACGAGCAGAGCAAGGAACCGGTGGAAATCAAATCGGTGTATATTGCAGATACCGATAAGGACAGCAACTGGTTTGTGAATGGTAAGACCGTGAAGTATCTCAAGTTTAATGGAAAGAAGAATGTAACCATTGCTCCTGGAAAGGCTATCTTCTCTGATGATTTGAAGTATGCCTTGAAGAGTGGTCAGCGCCTCACGATTACCATCGATTATGGCAAGCAGACTCCAGTGAATGCAACATCCCATCGTGGTTCACGTACCACATCTTATATAGTAAACGGTTTGCATCGTACTCCTAAACCGATGGATAAGAGTTTTGATGATGGCGAGGAGGTGGATCACTGGTACAATCTTTCTGCCATTGATGTGAAGACCGATAAGACTACCCCTGTGGTGGCTATCCTCGGAAACTCTATTACCGATGGCCGTGGAAGTACCACCAACCATCAGAACCGATGGACCGATTTCCTCTCGGATGCCCTGAATGCAGAGAAGCCATACGGTGTGTTGAATCTCGGTATCGGTGGCAACTGCGTGGTGCAAGGCGGATTGAGCGAACCAGCTATGAAGCGTTTCGACCGTGACATCCTGGGACAGACAGGTGTGGATAAGCTCATTATCTTCGAAGGAACCAACGATATCGGTTGCTGCGGAGGAAATTATGAACATGTAACAGATACCCTGATAGCTTGCTACAAGGTACTGATAGCAAAAGCCAAGGCTAAAGGCATCAAGGTATATGGCGGAACGATCACCCCAACCAAGGGCAACGGATGGTATTCTTTCTGGCATGAGGCAATGCGCCAAACCGTGAACGAATGGATTAGAAAGAGCGGTGCCTTTGATGAGGTCATCGATTTCGATGAATTAACCCGTGACCCGAAAGACCCTCAGCGCCTGAAGGCTGAATATTCAGACGACTGGTTGCATCTCAACCCTAAGGGATATGAAGCTATGGGCAAGTTTGCCGCAGAAAAATTGAAATAAAAGAATAAAGATATGGAAAAGAATTCACAGGAATCCCAGGGATTCTACAAATTGAGTTGGTTGCAGCGCATCGGATTCGGTTCTGGTGACTTGGCACAAAACCTCATCTTCCAGACAACATGTATGTACTTGTTGTTCTTCTATACCGATATCTATGGACTCGATGCAGTTGACGTTTCCGTGATGTTTACGGTAGGAAATGTTGCAAATGTGATTTGGGACCCTATTGTAGGTGCCCTTATAGATAAGCACAATCCTAAGTTGGGTAAGTATCGCTCTTATCTGGTATTCGTAGGAATCCCACTTTCGGGCTTTGCCATCCTCTGCTTCTGGAATGGCTTTGCACCATCCCTGCTCTATGCCTATATCACATACATTGCCATGACATTGCTCTATACATTTATCAATGTACCTTATGGAGCCTTGAACTCATCGCTGACTCGTGATACCGATGAAATCACGGTGTTGACGTCAGTTCGTATGTTTATGGCAAACTGTGGCGGTTTGGCTGTAGGCTCAGGCCTTCCGTTGCTCATCGCATACTTTACCGACCAGCAGTCGGATGGTTTGCCAAAGGATCCGGTGGCTTGGTTTACCACCATGACCATCTATGCCGTCATTGGTTTGTTGTTGCTCCTCTTCTGTTTCTCACAGTGTAAGGAGCGTGTGGTAATGAATGCCGAGGAGAGTGCCAATGTGAAGATAAGCGACCTTTGGATGGAATTTTTCCACAACCGTCCTTTGCGTATCATAGCCTTCTTCTTCATCACCGCCTTCGCCATGATGTCTATCGGCAATGCGGCAGGAGCTTACTTCATGAACAGCAACCTTCACGGAACCTCCGAGCAGCTTTCCATCTTCATGGGTTTGGGTTCGGCACCATCGTTCATCTTTATGCCACTGGTGCCTATGATCAAGAAGGCAATCGGCAAGAAGAACATGTTCTATGTGTTCCTGGGCATCGCCATCGTGGGTATGGCATTCCTTTATCTGGTAGCAAAGATGGAGCAGCCAAGTATGATGCTCGTCTATATCGCCCAGTTTGTTAAGTCAACGGGTGTTATTGTAGCTACGGGTTATATGTGGGCTCTTGTTCCTGAGGTTATCTCTTATGGAGAGTATAAGAGTGGCAAGCGTATTGCAGGTATCGTGAATGCCTTGACGGGCATCTTCTTCAAGGCGGGTATGACCTTGGGTAGTGTGGTGGCTCCAGCCATCCTTGCTTACGTAGCTTACAATCCGAAGGCCGTGGAGCAGACTCCTGAGGCTCAGGAGGGTATTCTCTGGTTGGTATGTGTCATTCCTGCTGCCTTGTTGTTGCTCGCCATCTTCATTATCTCGAAGTATGAGTTGACAGATGCGGTTATTGATGATATCAACAAGAAGATTGAGGCTCGGCACAAACAGAAAAAGTAACATTTAAAATTGAGAAAAATATAAATTAGACATGAAGAAAATATCGACTTTTGCATTGGGCTTGATGCTTGCTTCTGCAGCTTTTGCCCAGAAAGGCAATAATAATACGACAATCCCAACATTCCAGGAGGCTATGGGTAAGTATTTCCTGGTTGGTGCAGCCGTTAATACTTCTCTGACAGACGGACAAGACCCGGCAGGTGAGGCAGTAGTGAAGAAACAGTTTAACCAGGTGGTTGCCGAGAACTGTATGAAGGGCGAGGAAAATCATCCGGAGGTGAATCGCTTTGATTTCACCGATGGAGATAAGCTGGCTGACTGGGCTGAGAAGAACGGAAAAACCTTGATAGGTCATTGCCTGGTTTGGCATTCTCAGCCACCTAAGTGGATGTTTACCGATGATAAGGGTAATCTGGTAAGCCGTGAAGTGCTCATCGGCAGAATGTATAATCACATCATGAATGTGGTTACTCATTATAAAGGTAGAGTAAAGGGATGGGACGTTGTGAACGAAGCATTCGAGGATGATGGCTCTTACCGCAAGTCTCTATATTATAAGATTATCGGTCCGGAGTTTATCGAACTGGCTTTCCGCTTTGCGCATGAGGCTGACCCTAACGTAGAGCTTTACTATAATGATTATTCTACTTCGAAGCCAGCTAAGCGAGAGGCTATCTGCAAGCTGGTTCGCGATTTGAAGGCGAAGGGTCTCCGCATTGATGCTGTAGGTATGCAGAGCCACAATGGTTTTGATTATCCTGATTATGCTGAGTATGAGAAGAGCATCGAGGCTTTTGCAGGTGAAGGTGTCAAGGTGATGCTGACAGAGCTGGATATGAACATGCTTCCTAATCCGGAAGGATTCGGCGGAGCGGAAATCAGTCAGAAGTTTGAACTTCAGAAGAAGTACAATCCATACGTGAAGGGACTTAACAAGAAGGCACAGAAACTCTTCAACCAGCGTTATCTCGATCTCTTCAAGATTGTAGAGCGTCACAAGGATGTCATCAGTCGTGTTACCTTCTGGGGTGTCAACGATGGTCACTCTTGGTTGAATGGCTGGCCTATCCCTGGCAGAACCAACTATCCACTGCTCATCGACCGCAACAACGAGGTGAAGCCAGTGGTGAAGGAAATCGTCAATCTTTTCAAATAGAATCTCTTAAGATAATATCATCAATCTCTTTAAATATAAGATAACAATGAAAGCAAGATATTTGTTCCCTAAGGATTATATGGCAGATCCATCTGCCAATGTGTTTAACGGTCGTCTGTATGTTTACCCATCCCATGACTGGGACAGCGGCGAAAGCTTCGACGATGATGGCGGTCACTTCCAGATGAAAGACTATCATGTTCTCTCTATGGACGATGTGATGGAGGGTGAAGTAACCGATCATGGTGTGATTCTCGATGTGAAGGATGTGCCATGGGCTGAGAAGCAGATGTGGGACAACGATGTAGTAGAGAAGGATGGCAAGTACTATCTTATCTTCTCTGCCAAGGATTATAATGGCGTGTTCCATCTCGGTGTTGCTGTGGCTGATAAGCCGGAAGGTCCTTTCGTTCCGAATGCCGACCCAATCCGCAAGTCATACAGCATCGACCCTTGCGTGTTCAAGGATGATGATGGCAAGATTTACTGCTACTTCGGTGGTATCTGGGGCGGTCAGCTTCAGTGGTACAAGGACAACAAGGCACTGAAGGATGAGCATCTTCCAGAAGGCAAGGAGAATCCGTTGCCATCCCGTGTAGCCATGATGACTGATGATGTGCAGCAGTTTGCTGAGATGCCAAAGCCTGTTGTCATTGTTGACGAGGAGGGTAAGGTATTGCTAGCCGATGATCCGCATCGCTTCTTCGAGGCTAGCTGGATGCATAAGTACAAGGGCAAGTATTACTTCAGCTACTCTACCGGTGATACTCATTATCTCTGCTATGCTGTAGGTGATAATCCTTATGGTCCATTTACTTATAAGGGTGTTATCCTGGAGCCGGTGGTAGGTTGGACAACCCATCACAGTATCTGCGAGTATAAGGGACAGTGGTATCTGTTCCATCACGACTGTGTGCCTTCAAATGATACAACCTGGCTTCGCAGCGTAAAGGTGGCTCCTCTCTTCTATGATGAGGATGGTAACATCTTGCCGGTAAAATAGAATTGTTTTTTAGGTTTTAATAGTTTTGGAGAATAGTTGATACATAAGTTAGTTTTTGTTAGAAACGAGCAGCATCTTCGGGATGAAGATGCTGCTTTTTGTTTTTTCTCTTATAACTTCTCAGTTCTTCTTGCAAATTGTTTCTTATCTAATGTTATTTTTAAGTTATTTCTTTCGTTTTGTCATAGATTTCTCAGTTTTTTATTTACCTTTGCATCCATAAACCAATGAAATGAAAGAATTATGTTGAAATTACTGTTAAGGTTATGGTGGCTGCAACAGCGCCGTAACTTCCGCAAGAGAGATGCCTTCGTGGCGTGCTACATCATCTTCCTGTATGTGATGGTGGGTGTGGGCTTCTACCAGGGCTTCACCGAGAGTGGAGGAGAACTGAAGGGGGAAGATATGCCGGCATTATTGGGTGCGGGCATCGTAATCGGCATGCAGATTCCAGACATCATCATGAAGATGGTGATGAAGAGGGATATTACGGCAATGGATGATTATGTGAAGTCGCGCCCTGTGCCAGAGAAGATCTGGAACAAGTTCCTGCTCACTACCAATCTCGTGAGCTTCTGGAACTATGTGCTTCCGGTGCTTACGCTTCCGGTGTTCATCTATCTCCTGCCGGCAAATGAGGTTGTAGCCAGCTTCTTCCTGTTCCTGGAGTTCTCTATTGTCAACGGCATCTATATCACCTGTTACCGCAAGGCTACGGAGTGGATTCTGAAATGGCCTTTGATATTGGGATGGATAGGTATGTTTGTGGTGCTGATAGGATACATGTTTGTGGCTTCTTTCTTCCCGGTATATATGGGATGGATAGGTCTCTTCTTCCTTGCTGGAGCGGTATTCACCGGACTTACCGCCTATCTCTATCACGAAAAGATTTATAACGAGCAGAAACAGAAGGTTTCCAAGTTCCGTGGATTCAGCCATATCAACCTCTTCAGTCTGCAATATATCGGCACATTGAGAGCAAAGCGTGTCCGTACGATGGTGATTATGATTACCGCCATCTTCCTCTTCGATGCCTATCTCTTCGCCCTGGTGCCTTTAGAGCCGGGACAGGAAATGGGGGACAAGGTGGCTATGACTACCCTCTATGTGGCAGGTGCCATCCTGCTGCCATCGGTGGTGTTGTCGCAATGGACCTTTGGTATTGAGGCAAATTTCTTCCATGGTTTGATGACCAAGCCGGTAAAGGTGAAGCAGATGCTGCAGAATTGCTTCTATTATTATATGGTAGTGAGTGCTGTCGCCTTGTTGCTCACCCTTCCGTTCCTTTTCCTGCAGGCAGGAATCGGAATCCAGGTGCTTATCAGCGGTTTCTGTCTGGCTGTATTCATCAATCTCTTCAATCTGCCTACGGCACTCTTCTCTTCCCGTCTGGAGATATTCCAGACTTCCATGTTCAGCATGCAGGGAGCAAATCTGAAGATCAATCTTTATGCCATCGCCTTCCTCTTCCCACTGGCAGGTGTCTGTGCCATCTATCATTTCTTCGGTGAGACGGCATGGTTTATCACCTGCGTAGCGCTGGCAGTCATCAGCATCGCCATCCATAAATGGTTCATCGCCAAGATTGCTGCCATTTTCGAGAAGAACAAGTATAAGCGCATGGAGAAGTTCATGGAAAGCTAGGAGAGTAATCATAAAGTTCAATGTTCAAAATTCAAAGTTCAAAGTAAAATGATTAAGATTCAGAATCTCAAAAAGAGATATAATGGCAATACCGTCCTCGATATTGATAATCTGGGTGTTGCAAAGGGCGAGCTGATAGGACTCGTAGGTAATAATGGTGCGGGCAAGACCACCTTGCTCCGTCTGATTCTCGACCTGATTCAGGCTGATGACGGTTTCGTGGAAAGCAATGGACAGAAGGTGAACGAGAGTGAGACCTGGAAGGAATATACCGGCAGTTACATCGACGGCAGATTCCTCATCGACTTCCTCACCCCTGAGGAATACTTCGATTTCATTGCTGATGTCTATAACATTGACGATAAAACCTTGCAGGAGCGACTGGCGCAGTTTGAGGGCTTTATGCACGATGAAATCATGGGAACCAAGAAGTATCTCCGTGATTTCTCTCAGGGCAACCGACAGAAGATTGGCATCATTGGAGCGATGATCATCAATCCGAAGGTTCTTCTCCTGGATGAACCTTTCAACTATCTCGACCCATCTTCTCAGATGACTATCGCCCACATGATTCAGCGCATCTGCAAGGAGCAGGGCACCACGGTCATCATCTCCAGCCATAACCTCAACTTCATTGCCGACATCTCCACCCGCATCCTCCTGCTGGAGAAAGGCAAGTTGGTGAAGGATCTTCCGAATGCCGATGGTGCTGCCATCGCCGAACTCAACGAGTACTTCGGTATTCAGGCGGAATAAGAACACGATATTACATAGATAAATCTCTCTCGCAGAATCGCCAGCGAAGCAACGGAATAGCTTCCTGGCGATTCTTCGTGAAGAGTGTTTTCGAAAGTAGCTTTCTATGCCCCGGATGTTTAAACCTTTTGCGAACTCTTCCGTCTTTTCTTCACCTTATTAATATAAATTATACTTCAAGATAAAGGATTTTGAAAATGATTTAGTACTTTTGCAGTCAAAAGAGTATTTCTTTAATTTTTAAAGGTTATATTAATATGTTTGTTAAGAGATTTTTTATAAGTATATCCATGTTGTTCTTTGGTGCGCTTCTGTTGCAAGCTAAGAATAACGTGATAGACAGTGGGCAATATCTCTGCTCATACTATTATTGTTATTCGAAAGATACGATAAAGAATGATGAGAAAGGAGAGGATTTACTCTTTCTTTCTATCGGAAAGAATGTTTCAAAATGCTACAGCTATTATACGTATCAGTCTGATTCCTTGCAATCTACAGAAGATGGCAAGGCAAAGTTTCGTGCATTGTTTAAAGAAGCGTTAAAGCGAGAAGGGTATCTGACTAATTCTTTTCCACATCGCAGAATGACGGCGTGCGTCTATAAGAATTATCCGCAGAACATGATGACGGTAACGGACGATCTGATGTCTCAGTATTATGAATATAGTGATAGCCTGGGTGTACAGAATTGGATTGTAGAAGGTGATAGCATTAAAAACATATTAGGCTATAACTGCCAGAAGGCAACCTGCAGATTCCGTGGTCGCTCTTGGACGGCATGGTTTGCCTTGGATGTTCCTATGAGTGATGGCCCTTGGAAATTTTGTGGTCTTCCTGGTTTGATTATGGAAGTGTATGACAAGGGGAGACAGCAATATTTTTGCATCAAGGGATTGCAGAAGGATGCTGGCACGCCTATCGTTTATGATGTTTTCAATAGAAAACGGATAAAGATTGACCGGAAAGCTTTTCTGAAGTCTGAATATAATTATTTTCATAATCAAAATAGCATAAGCGAGGCTACTTCAGGTATATCCTTAGGTCTGTCAGACGATAAACGTAACTATGACTTGATAGAAAGAGAATAGAATATTAATTTTAAACAAGAAAAAGTTATGGAGAGAAAGTGTTTCATATTTCTATTTTTAACTTTTTATCTTATTGGCTTTGCCCAAAATAAGAAGATAGATACGGCTAATATGCTGTGTAGCTATGTATATGAATATCTTACGGATACGCTGTCTGGAGAACAACAGCGCAAGGAAGATTTGCTCTATCTGCAAATCGGAGCAGAGTGTTCAAAATGCTATAGCTATTATACTTATCAGTGTGATTCTCTGATGGCTTCTCCTAATGGCGATAAACTATGGGATAGCTTCTTGACTGAAGCTGTTGGAAAAGGATTGAAAGGAAAGCAATTATACAATGCCATACCACATCGCAGAATGTCTGCAACCATCTACAAGAATTATCCGCAAGGAAAGATAACTGTTACCGACTTCTTGCTGGGACAATATTACCTTTATGAGGATGCTTTAAACTCACAGGAATGGAATATGGAAAATGACAGCACGAAGATGGTGCTCGGTCATGAATGCCAAAAGGCTACCTGCTGCTTCCGGGGAAGACAATGGACTGCCTGGTTTGCTTTGGATGTTCCTGTAAGTGACGGTCCGTGGAAGTTCTGCGGACTCCCTGGCTTGATTATGGAAGTGTATGATAGGGGAAAGCAATACTATTTCTGTATCAATGGAATGCAGCAGGTTAGTGCAACACCTATTACTTTTGGGGTACTTGACAAGGAATTCAAGCGCTTTCAGAAAACGACAAGAAAGGATTTCCTGCAATCAAAATATAAGTATCTGAAAAATCGGAACAGTATCAACGAGGCTTCAACGGGAATATCTCTGGGTGGCTCGGATGAGGCTCTGAAATATGATCTGATAGAAAAAGAATAAGTATCAACGTAAAGAGAGAACGGAATGGTTTCTCAAGAAGATAATTTATGAAGCAACTGTTTTTATATCTGTGGTTTATCTGTATGAGCACTTTGACCTATGCCCAGCAAGTCACCTTGTCGGGTAAGGTGGAAGATGCCTATACGGGCAACGGGTTGCAGGGAGTGATGGTTACCATCCGACCTGCTGCCGGCAATAGAATCCTGAAGTTTACCAAGACGCAGGCAGATGGAAGTTTCCTGCTGTCGCTCAATACTATTCCGGATGGTCGTAACGTGCTGCATTTCTCAATGATGGGATATGCTACGAAAGTTATCCCCTTATCAAAGGATACTACCCAATATGATGTGCTCCTGACGGAGCAGGCTACAAAGCTGAAGGATGTTGTGGTGAAGGCTCCAAGCATCCGACAGCGAGGCGATACCATCTCCTACAATGTGGCAAGCTTTGCCGATGCCAACGACAAGAGTCTGGCTGATGTCTTGAAGAAGATGCCGGGAATGGAGGTGTCGGATAAGGGAGAAATCAAATATAACGGCAAGGCAATCAACAAGTTTTATATCGAAGGACATGATATGCTCGGCGGCCGCTATTCCATCGCCACCAACAATATACATCAGAAGGATGTCGGTTCGGTAGAGGTGATGACCAATCATCAACCTATCAAGGCTTTGGAAGATATGTCGTTTTCGCAAGACCCTGCCATCAACATCAAACTGAAGGAATCTGCCAAGAGTCGTCTGGTAGGAACGCTGAAAACAGGTGGCGGTATGGAGCAGAAGAAAGGGGAGAAGTTTGGTAAGCTGAATGTCTGGGAAGGCGAGATGTCGTTGATGCGCTTTGCCAAGAAAGCCCAGTCGCTCAATACCTTCAAGAGTAATAATATAGGTACGGATGTAACCGGTGAGGGCAATCTCCTCTTTTCGGATGAAGGCACTGGTGTGATGGGAAATTCTTATAATCTGAAAGATTACGTGAATGTTACGCCCGACCAGCTGACGGATATTTCAGACAGCCGTGTACGTAAGAACCAGACCCATGTTTTCACAACCAATAATCTCTGGGTGTTAGGCAAAAATACGGATTTGTCTTCGCAGATAGTCTATACCCACGACCGTCTTCTTTTTTCCTCATTCAGTAATACCCAGTATTTCCTGAATGATTCAACCATTTATGATGTAGAGGATGAACAGGCTAAGCAGAAGCAGAACAGGTTGGTTGCCGACTTTACGCTGACTTCGAATGGCGAAAAGGCGTACGTAGCCAATCAGCTTTCCGCCGACCTGACCTGGAATGATGTCATGATGGATATTGACGGCTCTTATCCTAATCATCAGCAGGTCAAGATGCCGAAATATAAAGTATCAGACAAGCTGGAACTGTTGCATCGGAGTGGTAAACGAACCTATACCTTTAACACGTATAATGCTTATATGGTGAATCCGCACACTCTGTCTGTTGATAATTTGCAGCAAACGGCTTATCAAAGTGTTCGTTCGGCAGCATTCTTCAGTCATACCAATACTTCGCTCGGCTTTTTCCTCAAGCCTTTTACCGTAATAATGAAGGTAGGCTTGCAGGTATTGAGCAGAACGATGAAGAGTCATCTGGAGGGAGTACCTGATTCCCTGGGTAATATGCGCAATCAGATAGGCATGACCTTCTTCCGTGCCTATGCATCGCCGGAGGCAGAGTATAACCAGGGTGGCTGGCATATCCGTTTCCAGATGCCCATCACCTTTACACCTTATTATTATAATGATAAGTTGATGGGAGCGAAAGAGAACGCCAGCAAGACACTGGTTGCTCCTCAACTCAGCGTGAGCTATTTCCTCACCGCCCGTTTGCAGGCTACGCTTTCCGGTGGAATCGCTCAACGGGAAGTGGACGAACAGAATTTCTATCAGGGACTGCTGATGCGTGATTACCGTAATCTTTATACGGGTTTCGTGGATTATACCGCCGACAGGAGCAAGCATGTTTCCTTCAACATCAACTATAAGCGTCCTCTTGCTACCATCTTTGCCAATGCCTACATCCGCAAGAGCTGGTCCGACAGTCATCTTACGGTGGCTCGTGATTTTGTGGGTGATTATATCATCAACTCCTATTTCTCCAACAGCAGCAGTTCTGAAAACCTGATGGCTGGTGGAAAGGTAAGTAAGGGATTGGGATTCATGCATGGACTCGTTAGCGTAGGTTTTGATTATCTGAGGTTTGATGGCTTCCTGCGTCAGAACGATTCTCCTTCAGCCTATTCATCTGATAACTATATGATGTCGGCAAAGTGGAGTGGTCGTCCTGTGGATTGGTTAAATTTCACCTATGAGCTGAACTGGGATAAGGATAAGATGGTATTGAAGAATTTGGGTTTCGATTCTTCCTCTACCAATCTTGCCCAGAATCTCACTTTCAACTTCCAGCCATTGAAGTCATGGTTCATCAAGTTGCATGGAGAGCATTATCGCAATCAGATAGCAGATCATCAGCACAAGAATCTTACTCTTGCCGATGCATCCACCAGTTATGGCTTCAGGAATGGTATGGAGTTGAGCCTGACTGCGCTCAATCTTTTCAATCAGCGCACCTACGGCTATACTGTTTATTCTGGGTTGACCCGTACGGGCAAGGAGTATCAGTTGCGAGGTAGGACAATACTGATGTCTATATTCTTTCATTTTTGATGATGGAGGCAACAGTTCTGCCGTTTCTGAAAAGAATTTCCGGTAGATTTTGTTAAATATCAAAAATTATAAATGTAATTGTAATAAGAGTATTTATAATTTTTGTACCTTTGTACCCAAACGAAGAAAAAAGAATCAATGAGCAAAGGAAAATTAGCTAAGTTTGCGGATATGGAGCGTTTCGAGAACGTGTTCCAGTATCCATATAGTGTAGTAGATGACGTGCCTTTCGATATGAAGGGCAAGTGGCGTGAGATGTATTTCCACAATGATAATCCTATCGTGCTGGAGTTGGGATGCGGCAAGGGTGAATATACCGTGGAACTTGCCAAGCTCTATCCTGAGATGAACTTCATCGGTGTGGATATCAAGGGCGCACGAATGTGGACCGGTGCCAAGAAGGCGATAGAGGAAGGACAGAAGAACGTGGCTTTCCTCCGTACCAACATCGAGATTATCGACCGCTTCTTTGCTGAGGATGAGGTGCAGGAAATCTGGCTCACCTTCTCTGACCCGCAGATGAAGAACCCTCGCAAGCGTCTTACATCTACATACTTCATGAACCGTTATCGCCACTTCCTCGTGGATGGCGGTATCATCCATCTGAAGACGGACTCCAACTTCCTCTTCACCTATACTACTTATATGGTGGATGGCAACCATCTGCCTGTGCTCTTCCGTACCGAGGACCTCTATCATCAGGAGGGTATCGATGAGGAAACCCGTAAGATTCTCTCTATCCAGACCTATTATGAGAGTATGTGGATAGAGCGTGGCTTGAACATCAAGTATCAGAAGTTTGCCTTGCCACGTGAGGGCGAGCTGGTGGAACCTGATATTGAGATTCCGCTGGATGATTATCGCAGTTATCGCCGTGATAAGCGAAGCTCAAAGGATACAGCGAAGTAAGTTATCGCAATATATATTTAAAACCGCACAACAGTTGTTGTGCGGTTTTTAAAATAGCAATTCTTATTGATTGTCTTTGTTAATCAAGTTGACGACTACTTTTACCATTACATCTTTTTCCTCAGTTCTGCTTTCTGCAATCATCAGAGTCAGTGCTACGAGTGTGTTGTCGGCAATCCTCTTATGTCCATTTTCTGCATACAGAATGCCATTTTTCTCCATAAACCAAAGAAAAAGCATGGCCGCAATTCTCTTGTTGCCATCGCTGAATGAATGGTTTTTTACGACAAGGTAGAGCAGCATGGCTGCTTTTTCTTCTACCGAAGCGTAGAGTTCTTCACCACCGAAGGTTTGGTAAATCTGACCTATGCTGCTCTTGAATGAATCATCCTTCTCATTGGCAAACCATTTACTGCCTCCAAACTTTTCTTTCAAAGCATTGATGGCTTCCATTGCATTTTCGTAGGTGGCATGGAACGGTTCGGCTTGAGTCGTCTTGTCTATGAGTAATGTCTGATAATCATATTTGTCGAGAGTATCCAGGGCATAAACATAGTCGCTGATGACATTGAACAGTCCGTTATATTCGCCCTCGGACACTTGATCTTGCAATGTAATCGCACGTGACATCAAACGAACCACTTCTTTCAGTTCGTTGTAATTGTCTAGGCGTTTCTGGTTGATGGCATAACCCTTGATAATGTATTGCTTCAAGATAGAATTAGCCCATTGACGGAATCTGGTACCATTGATTGACTTTACACGATAGCCTACGGAGATAATGACGTCCAGGTTATGCATTGTTGTTTCGTAGGTTTGGTCTCCGTCAATACCCATATGTGCAAATTTTGCACATGTGATATTTGGGTCGAGTTCACCTTCTTTGAAACAGTTATTGACATGTCGTGAAATCACAGTTCTGTCACGGCCAAACAACTCTGCCATTTGGCTTTGTGTAAGCCAAACGGTATCATTTTCTAATTTTACATTCAGCTCTATGTTGCCCTCTGGGGAACGATAGATTTCGATGGAAGAATTTCTCTGCTCCATACCTTTCATTATTTAAATGTCCTTACTCTAGTACCCAACTTTTGGATAATTCGGCAAAGATACGATAATTGTTTGATTCCTACAAGGTTTTCTAGTATTTTTTTCTTCTTTTTGATGAAACTTGCGAAAGATTGAAATGGAAGGAATGTTCCGTCTTTGATTACTTCCAGATTAAATATCAGGACTAGCCTTAGGTTAGGGATATGTATAGTATGTTATTCTCTTACTATATCTTTTGTTAAATCCGGGAATAATCTTGTTGAATTCAAGAAAAAAAGGTGGAAATGCTTGGTGTTTCCACCTTATTTTATTAAATTTGCAGCAAGTTTTTGAAGAAATGCAGTATTCTCAGGGACTGCATGGAACTGATGAAACGACTAAAAGAACAGAAAAGTAATAACTAACTAAATAAACGACAAAATGATGAACTACAAGAAATTGGCTCTTACCGTTGCGGCAGGAGCAATGGCAACTACAATGATGGCGCAATCTGCACCAAAACTGAATGCCAACAACATCGACGAAGTAATCAAGGCGATGACCTTGGAAGAGAAAGCCCAGATGCTGGTGGGCGGTGGTAACGATGGATTCGTGGGCAGCGGTGCTATGCTCGGACATCAGAAGAAGTTTGTGCCGGGCGCTGCGGGTACTACTGTAGCCATCCCTCGTCTCGGCATTCCTACTACTGTTCAGTGTGATGGTCCTGCCGGTGTTCATATCGATGCTCATCGCGAAGGTGACAGCCGTAGCTACTTTGCTACCGGTTTCCCTATCGGAACCTGTCTGGCTTCTACCTGGAACACCGACCTGGTGCGCAAGGTGGGTGAGGCTATCGGTAACGAAACCCTGGAGTATGGCTGTGATGTTGTGCTCGGACCGGGTATGAACCTGCATCGCAATCCGCTCTGCGGCCGTAACTTTGAGTATTATTCAGAAGATCCAATCGTAACAGGTCTTATCGGAACCGCCTTTGTTCAGGGTGTACAGAGCCAGGGCGTGGGCGTGAGTGCCAAGCACTTTGCCGTAAATTCTCAGGAAACTGACCGTACCAAGGTGGATGAGCGATTGAGCCAGCGTGCTCTCCGTGAGTTGTATCTGAAGGGTTTCGAGATGATGGTTCGCAAGAGCAATCCTTGGACTATTATGTCTGCCTATAACAAAATCAATGGTGTTTATGCGCAGGGCAACAAGGGACTCTTGACCGATATTCTCCGCAACGACTGGGGATATAAGGGAATCGTGGAGACCGACTGGATTGGTAAGCGTGCCGACCTTCCGCTGGAACAGGAAGTTGAGGCTGGCAACGACCTGATGATGCCGGGTTATCCAGCTCAGGTGCAGGATATTGTTGATGCTGTAAAGAATGGCAAGCTGGATATCAAGGATGTGGACCGCAATGTTCGCCGTATGCTCGAATATATCGTGAAGACTCCTCGATTCAAGGGATATAAATATAGTGGTGAGCCAGACTTGAAGGCTCATGCAGCTATCACCCGTCAGAGTTCTACCGAGGGTATGGTGCTCCTGAAGAATGATGCAGCTCTTCCTATCCAGGGCTTGAAGACCGTGGCGCTCTTCGGTGTCAACTCTTACGACTTCATGTCGGGTGGTCTTGGCAGTGGAGCCGTTAATGTAGGCTATTCTGTGGATATGGTCACCGGTTTGAAGAACATCGGCGTGGCAACTACTCCTCAGCTTACAGAAATCTATCAGAATTATGTGAAGTATGCCAAGGCTAAGTTGAAGGCAGACAAGAATCCGATGATGTGGTTCCTGGATCAGGGACAGCCTAAGCTCGATGAAATCGAGATTACTGAGCGCTGTGTAGCCAGCGAGGAGCCAAAGGCGGATGCAGCCATCATTACCATCGGCCGTCAGGCAGGTGAGGGAATGGATCGCCAGATCAATGGTGAGTTCAACCTCAGTCAGATAGAGCAGGATATGATTTTCCGTGTATCTGATGCTTTCCATGCCAAGGGCAAGAAGGTGATTGTCATCATCAACTCTGGTTCTGTGATGGAGACAGCCAGTTGGAGAGACCGTGTGGATGCTATTCTCGTGGCTTGGCAGCCAGGTATCGAGGGTGGTAACTCTGTAGCTGATATTCTGACCGGTAAGGTAAATCCATCGGGTAAGTTGACCATGACCTGGCCTATCGCTGCTACCGATCATCCATCTACTGCCAACTTCGCCAAGGATTACGATATGTACACCTACAAGAATCTGCAGGATTGGAGCAAGGGTAACATCAAGGGTTACGACTATAGCAACCACGAGGAGGATATCTATGTAGGTTACCGCTACTTCGACACCTTCAAGAAGAATGTGGCTTATCCATTCGGTTATGGTTTGAGCTATACTACTTTCGAGTTTGGCAAGCCATCAGTCAAGGCAAAGGGCAACAATATCGAGGTTAGCGTAACTGTCAAGAATACCGGTAAGGTTGCCGGCAAGGAAGTTGCTGAGGTTTATGTTACCGCTCCAAAGGGCGCTTACGAGAAGCCAGCCAAGGAGCTCAAGACCTTCGGCAAGACCAAGTTGCTGAATCCAGGTGAGAGCCAGACTTTGAAGATGACACTTGAAAAGCGCGATCTTGCCAGCTTCGATGAGGCCAACAGCCAGTGGAAGGTAGATGCAGGTAACTATCTCTTCAAGGTAGGTAGTGATGTAGAGAACATCAAGGGTACTGCTACATTGAAGGTGGCAGAATATACCGAGAAGACAAGCAATGCCTGCGCTCCTAAGGTTCAGTTGAACTATCTGAAGCAGAAGTAGCCTGTGTAAATAATATTCTAGAAAGAGATTATCTAGAAGAAACTCCCGGAAAATGGGGGAAGAAGAGATTGAAAATTTTCCCTTAAGGATATTTATTTTTTTCCTTAAGGGAAA